>Ga0302186_10001110_pt1 | contig 22989 bp, 25 predicted proteins | sample II_Bog_E1_2_FD_198782 | JGI IMG/M metagenome (GOLD analysis project Ga0302186, IMG submission 198782) | Peat permafrost microbial communities from Stordalen Mire near Abisko, Sweden - II_Bog_E1_1 | ecosystem: Environmental > Terrestrial > Soil > Wetlands > Peat | place: Sweden: Abisko...
TTAGGTTTCCCTCAAAAACAGAGACGTTGAATATTTTTCATTTTTCGACTTATATGAAAACAAAACCAGAAGAAAAGTTTTGCAAATTTGTGAAAATTACAAGCGGAAATACTCACCATGCAGCTATTGACCAACAAGGATATTTGTACACTTGGGGCGAAAAGTTTATATTTTTAAATTATTGTAATTATTTCATAGTATATTAATTTTATTAAAATTTAGTTCTGATTATTGCTTGGGCTATGAAACAAATTCGCAAAAAATTGAAACCCCGACGAAAGTTGAAGGTCTTTCAGAGAAAAAAATCGTCGATGTTGGTTGTGGTGATAGATTTACAGTTGTTTTAGCCAGTGAAATTGCCGATAGATTACCTAAAATCTTCCCAAAAGAGAAATTTAATGAAAAAAACTTAGCAAACATCAAGGAAAGAACTAAAAAAATAAAAGATGTGCTTACACTAAGAAAAAATATGCGAAACGAAGATTTAAATTATGATGAATTATATGAAAATCTTTCAAAGGAAGATGGAAATTTTGAGGAAAAGCTTAACCAGAGTCAAAACATTGTGAGCCACAAATTGAAAAAAATGTTGCCAACTTCTTCGAGAACTAAAATTACAAAATCTCTACATGTATCTCTTTCAAATAACCAAAAGTTCATAGAAACATCCAAAAACCTCATAAATGATATCAATCTTTCGCGAATCCATAAAAGTTGTCTTAGCTCGCATAATGTTTCAGATACAGCAGGAATTGAACTTTTGAATTCCAAAAATGAAATAAACAGTAACAGCAGCAATTGTATATTAAATTCTTATACGATTTTATATTAAAGAAATTTATTAGTGGAAGTTTTAGCTAGAATAAAAATGTTTGAGAAGGATTTTGTTGTGCGAGAGGTCGATACAAAGGAAGGAAAATTGTACTCAGCTCAATATGTCTATGATCCGGTTTGTGAAAGAATGGATTTCAAAGAAAAAAAAAATTACTCTTTAGTGCCATTGACGAATGTTATGAATCCAATCAATTATTCTGAAGAATGGGACCCCCATTTCACAGATAAAAAAAACCTTTTAAATGATTTGGATGGATGTATCCCAAATCACAATCCGACTTTGAAAAAAGAATATATAGAAAAAGTTCAAAATGAGAAGGAAGGTGAAATAATGAATTATGTCATGAGCGGTAAAACTATCTATGTGAATTAATCGATAATATTTGAAAGATGTCAAGGAAAAATCTCAGGATCATTTTAGAAAAAAGAAGAAGAAAACTGGCTTTGAAATAAGATCTTCATCAAACAAAAATAAGCAAAAAGCCAAAATGAATGAAAAAATAATTGCTACTATGGAAGATGCCAAACAAGTTCTCAAATTTTTAAAGTTCAATTAATTTTAAATGAAATTATTAGGTAAAACAGAAATTGGCTTTATTTCGTTCAAAAATGGATGATTCTGCAAGAAGTGTGAGGAGAATTTTAAAAAAATCCAGCAACTTTTACGAAGAAACAATTATTCTTAGCAGCAATGCCGATATTAGTTCAAATTTCGTGAATGCTGAAGAGTTTCGAAATGAGAGATACCAAAAAATAATTGAAGGTTCATTGATCAGAGACCAAAGGATAAAACAAGCTAAAATGCTAAAAGATAGATTTGAAATTGAAACGAAAAAGAAAATTCATGATAACATTAATAGGAAATCTAAAGGTTATAAGGATGCCCTGGCACGAATTAAAGCAGAAAATATAGAATTTAATAAGAAGCTAAAACAAATATTTGTAGCATTAAATTGCGAATTAATTTTGAATTTTCTAAATTCATTGGCTCAGGAAGGTAAATCAAATAATAAAAGATAGATGCAATTTGAAATTACAAATCAATAATTAGGTTTAAAAACCAAAAAAGATATGTTCAAATGGAATATGAAATCAAGGGTGATTCAAAATACTTGGAGGAAACATAAGGTTCGACTTTAATAAATAATCTTCAAAAAAAGAATTCTTTGTAAGATAAAACAAAAAATCCTTCTTCTTGGAAAAGGTTTCTTTTGGGGGTCGAAAATCTTGATTTGGAAATTCCGACTTATGAGGAAAATCTCCCAAAAAGGGAAGTATTCCCGGAATATTCATCGTTGTTTCATCATTTCTTTGCTGAAAAGAAAATTGAAAACCAAAATGTTTATCGCACGGAATTCAATAATCAAGTATATTTTTTGTAAAATGCCATAGACACGCCATTTATTTTAAAAGCGTTCAAAGATTTTTCGTTTGGGTTGATAAATTTCACTCCTTTCAAATGGGATTGTTGTCGAGTCAATGGGATAGATATTTAATTCAAAATTGGAAAGGGGATTCTGAATACATAAGATCGTTAAAACGAGGCGATGCTCTTGAAGAAGCTGCTTTGCACAATATAAAATCGAAAAAAGAACCTCGAGCATCCATAAATCAAAGAAATTCAATTATTAATGAGACTGACCAATTCTTCTCATTTAAAGAATATAAGTCCAAGGCGAAATTTTCGAAAAATAAAAGAGTTTCCATAATGAAGCAGAGATTGATGACGAAAGACATTCAAAACAAAAAATTTGATAATATTATTCCTTCAATTATGCCACATACTTTGGAAATCAGCCCCAATGTTAAATTGAAAAACGAATTGTAAACAATAAATTTATTAAATAATTAACAGTAATAAAATAATAAAAATAGGAAAATTCCAACTAAAAAGGAAAATGCTTTAGAAAAACAAGAAACTAGATTATTGAGTCCTTCCAAAGAACAATTCCAGGAAACGATTTTGCCATATACAATGCATAGTTTAAAAAAGAAAAAAAAAAAAAAAAAAAAGTTCATATTTTAGGAGAAGCTGTAAATCTACCTCCCAATTTATCAATTATTTTGGATTTTTCACCTCAAGGGGAGAAGATCTTCCTAAATTTGGCGACATATGAATTAACTTTGAAATACGAAATAATCAGTATATTTGAAAAAAAAAATTATTAAAAAATCATTGTTTCAGATAAACTGCTTAAAGAAATCTGGAAAAAACGTTCTGATAGTTTCAAAGAAGTACTTATTATCCATAATTGTTTTAATTTTCTTAATGGGCTTTCTGAAGTATTACAAAAATTTGATCGATTTCATTGCTTCTCATAGAACTGAAATTAATTTAGAACGATCTAAGTTTTATTAAGAATTTATGTCTATAAAAAAATATTCCCTACATAAAGATTAATGCTAAGAACATCAGTGAAAGATCTGAAGGAACAAATTAAAAAGGAAGAATATCAACAGAAATTTAAAATCAAAACTACATCAAATGCAAATTTTTTCGATCAAATCAATAGCCTTTTTCAATCAGATCATCTTCCTTTTTACAATTTGATCGCCAATATTGCCTGTGGCTTAGCAAATGCCCCTAAAAAACCTGATTTTCGAATTAGATTGGATAATGAGTAAATAATAAAACCATTGAAAAAATTGAGAATTTTGAAAGGAATTTTAAAAAAATGTTTCAAACCTACTTCGAAAAATTTAAGGCGACCTACAAAACATTTAACTACAAACCTTCGAAAATTTCCAAAAACGAAAAGAATGAAACTTCCGAAAAAGATAATAAGGAAAAGAGTACAGACAATTTGACAGTCAAGGAAAGCAAAGAAAGTGAGGAAAGTGACTCGAGCAATAACTAGAATTTTATCATTTTTTTATATGTTGCATCAAATACTAAGATTTCAGGGTAATGAATGATTGAAATACCATAATTATTTTATTTTTTTAAATTTTGTTTCTATTTATTTTTTTTTTAATTTAAATTTTATGAATTTTTTTATTTAAAAGAAAAAACTTAAATTAAATATAAAAAAATACGAAGAATTAAAACAAAAACAAATAGATTTAAATAAACTTTTATTTGAAATAATAATATGACGATTAAATTTTTTTTTTTTTTATTCATTAATATTTTAATTTTCACAGATAATATTTTAAAAGTCTTGCATATTTTGGGGTTTTTGCGAACGCTGACTCCAAAATAAGATTATAAACGATATTATTATGATAACAAATATGGCTAATAAGTTCGCGACACTAGCCATATCCAAGCTTGACTCTGTATTAAGGTTATTTAAATTCAAAATAACGTCTGAAATTTCTTTTTCATTACAAAATTGCTTTTTTACTTTGTTCTCTTTCGAATTTTGCTGATTTAAAGTCGAATTATTAGAAAATGTATTGCCCTCGTTTTTTGTATTGTAATTATTAGCAAATTTTTCATTAGAATGCATTGAACTCGGATTATAGAAATTATTGTTAATGTAAAAATTGTTACCATTCTGTTGAATGATATTTGTATGATTTGTTGTGACAAAAGATGTGATATTATTGTTTGATGTCGTTTTAGTTGCTGCTTTTTTTGATTTCTTTTTGTTTTTTTTTGGGATTGTTGCTTGAGATTCAGAATCTGATGAATCACTGCTAATCGTTTCAAACTCTTCAATTTTATCTGAGGATTTTATGTTTTTTACTAATTTTTTAAAATTTTTAGAAGAAATAAAGAGGAAATAATTTACGCCATTCTCTAATATCACGAAGGTTTTGCGATTGAATTTTTATTAATTCATCTTTAATTGATGGATCTGAAACGTTAATTCTATAAATGAAATAAGTTTTTTAACAATTTCAATTGTGTACCCAAATTTGTTTGCCAGTCTTTTCAAATGATCAGTCGGCTTTTCAAAGTCTAGTCTCGAAATTTTTTCTAATTGATTTTTTGCCATCTTTTTTTTTTCTCATTTTTAATTTGTTCAATTAAAAATAAATAAAAAACCAAAGCGTTTCTTAATTTCTTCCTCAATTTCTCAGCCTTTTCCTTTTTGCCTTGTTTCTCATAATTTCGTAGAATTTCTCCCCCTTTTTTTTCCAAGAAACTTATAAATCAATAATATAACACATCATTTTTATTAGTGGAAAAACCTTCCAAGTTCTTTTATTTCTTCTGGAATGACTGCATTTGGATTTATTTCAAATGTGACTTCAAAATCGTTTTCATTTATCTCAAATTCATCTTTTTCCTCTTCCAAATCGCTCCATTCTTGTTCTTCCTCATTAATTAGATCTTGTTTATTTGCTAAATCAACACTTTTTTTAATATTTTCTTTGATTTGGGCTTCTTCATTCTTTTTTTTCTCGATTTTGTTTTGTTTTTTGGACTTTTTTTTCTCAGTTATAGTTGAAATGAAATTCTCCATGATTTTCATCTTTTGCTCGCAATTCCCTGCATTATCATCATCCACGAGATCATCGACCACACTGATAGTTTTTGGAACATTCGCGTTACAAATCCTTAAATATTCTTCAGTTATTCTGGTGATTTCGTTCTGAATGCATGTGTCATTTGAGTCTATTTTATATGCTAATTTCAAATCATTTATAGCAGACCGATAATCTTGAATATCTTAGCAAAAAAATGTTTTAGACAAAAAAAAAATTAAAAAAATTATGTGGAAAATGACAAAATTAAAAATTTAAAGATGTTCTCAAAATAACCAGGTTGCGGCTTTGAAATTTTGGCTTTCGCGCTTCTGAAAAGAGCTTTCACATTACAAGGGTCGAATTTCAAGGCAACTTCACATGCTTTCAAAGTGTTGTAATAATCCTCTTCTTTGAGATAGGAAGCTGCAAGGTTTAAATGCAGAATCAACTTGGTGCAATTCAGCAATTTGCTCTCATTTTTTGTTTCTCCCACAAAATCAAGATAAAACATGTTTTCTTTTAATTTGATGAGAATTTTCTCGGTTTTTGAAAGAGGGGTTTGGTTTACGATATATCGCACTATTGATAAACTCTAAAACAAAATAAAAGTTACTCATTTTTAATTGGGAAAAACCTGTTCATAAAGCTCAGTGGCCCTTTTAAAATTGCCTGATTTAAAGTTAAAATTCCCGTCATTTTTTAACAAATCGCACACCATCATTCTTTGGAAAAACCTCTGACTTCTTACATTTTTAAAACAATGCAAATATTGTGAGCTATTTTTGATAAAAGAACAGAGGGGATCCAAAAAACAATTCTTATTGTTATTCAGATCTTCGAGTCCTCTTTTGGTTTTTTCTTTTTCCATTAAATTTTTTGTTGAGGGTATTTTTTTAAATAATGAATTATTTTTGAAAAATCTTTTTTTTAAATCAAAATTAATCGTTTTTCTTAATTTTGTCTCAAGGAATTAATGAATTAAGCATTTCTGAAATGTTGTTTTGTGTTTTTTTTTTTTTAAATCATGAATTCTTCTTTTCAATTTTATTATTTTTTTTTTTTTGGGGGTCCGCCCAAATTTTAATTAAAAATATGATTCCTTATGTTTTTAGATTTTTTTTTTTTTCGAAATTAATTTATTTTTTTTCATTTTTTTTTTTTAAATTAAATCCTCTATTTCAGTCCAAGACAAAAAAAAATTTAATTTTTTTTTCCCAGATTTTCAATATAAATTATTGGATAACACATTCCCTCCTAGCTTCATTATTTTTGATCTGTTCATCGAGATCAGTATGAATCGCATGAACTTCGTCCATTTTCTTGTTAATTTCTTGCAATTTGCCCGAATCGGGATCCGTCTTATAATTTTTCAATTCCATTTCCAGTTCTTCACATTTATACGACAGATCCTTATATTCTCCCAATATTTTGTTTCTTTGCAAGGTATAGCTATACATCATATCTTCGATTTTCTTCTCATATTCCCGCATTTTCTCTTGACTTTCCTCCCAATTGTTTTTCAATTTACTGTTTTCTCTTGAAAGATTGTCATTTTGTTTCTTTAATGACCATTTATGTGAGTTCAAAATTTCAATTTCCTTATTGAAAGCCAAACATTTATCATCAATAATTATAACCTTCAAATCCTTTTGCTCTACCTCTTTATGCAAATTCCTTATCCCATTCTCTAATTCTTGAATATGTCCATACTTCACCTCCAATTCATTCTTAAGTTGAAATATAGTCATATCTTTTTTCTCAAGCTCAAACACGAATTTTTCTTGATAGGATTTAAGCTGGCTTTCTAACTCCTCATTTTTTTCCCTCAAATATTCATTATCATTTTCAATCATCTTCTTATTATCCAAGAGATGTTGATATTTCTGCTTAAAGTCATTAATCTCCCCAGAACTCTTATTCATTTCCATCGACATAGTTTCAATGATCTTCATTTTATTTGACATCAACCCCTCATTTTCAACCTTTATTTTCTCATAATTTTGCATTACTTTGGCTGTTTTTTCATTTAGCATCCCCAATTCTTTCCTTAAAGTCTCCATTTCTTGCGTTTTCATTGAAAGATCCTTCTGAAGCCCTTCTCTTTCCTTCTTTTCCTTTTGTCCATTGATATGAAAGCCTTCGATCTCCAATAACAACTTCTTATTTTCATTATGCAGAAATTGGTTTTCCTTGATGAAGTCTGAATTATCTTTCAGAAGTTTCATCTGTTCTTGTAGAATCATCGTCTTTTCTTTCAAAGATTTCTCGAACTCTGTCGATAGAAACTCCATTTTTTTGGCCATTTTCTTGAGTTGTTCACCTTGTTCATTGTTCGAATCAACCAACAATTTATTCATTTTCTCATATTCTACCACTTTTTGGTTATTTTCTTCATTTTCTTGATTCTCTGGACGAGGAATTGCGTTGTTCTTTAAAAATTCTGGATCCAAACTATAATGCTTTAAACGGTTATTTTCGTTAAGACGAGTTCGAGCTGATTGGACGTTTGGCATATTTTCCAGATTTTTAGAACTTTCAAATAAGTTGGATCTGAGAGATTGCAATTTGTCGTTGAGGAATCTGATTTCCTCGCTTTTTTTATGCAATTCTTCTTCAATGTGAGGAGAAATTTCAACCATTTGGATTTTTTATAAATTTGGGAAATGTTCTTTGTTTTGAATTTTTAACAAATGAATTTTTTTGAATTTTTCAACAATAAGTTTTATATTTTTCAGTTTTTATTTCATTTTTCTTCTATTATTTTCTTTATTTTCCCTGTTGCAATAAACAATTGATTTGATTTTATTAAATGATATGGTCATAAAATGTTTTTTTTTAAATGTTTTTCAATCAATTCTTAAAGAAAAAATCCAAAGCAGTTTTATCACGAACTTTCTTATAGCATTCGGGGATGATTTCAGGCTCATAATAATTCAAAGAGACGATATTATATTTTTTATTTCTCGTTTCCATTTCTCTAAGAAACACCGCACGATTCAACAACTGGTTTTTGCTTTCATCAGACCCAAAGATCCTTTCATTGGTTTTTTTATTCCGCACAGCATTCATTGAATTCTTTTTCTTCACCTTCCAAAAATCATCAATATTTTTCTTCTTAGTTTCATCGAAATCACTTTTTTCGGTTTTTGTTCGATCTAAGGCATATCTATTGTCAAACTTGATGTTTTCACTCGTTTTAAAATGATCATCGAGAAAACTTCTATGTCTTTCTTGTCTGTACTGAAAAATGTCATGTTTCTTCTTTAATTCCTGACCTAAATCATTGTAATAAAAGCTGTTGTCATTCAAGGGATTATCCACATTCAACGCACCGCTTTTAAAATTATTATGTAAAAGTCTCTTTTTCTTCGTTAGATTAGCCAATTCTTTCTTCCATTTCGAATATTCCTTTCTGTTATTTTGGAGGTCCGATAGCTCATTTCTTTTCTCTTTGGAAGTGCTCAGGCATTTCAAAGGCAGTCTCACAGGTTCCAATTTACTTTCATCAAATTCCTTTTTTTGAGCTTTTTGGGAATAAGCTATTTCAATTGTTGGAAGACTGGTGTTTTTATTGGGTTTAGAACCATTTTGTGTAATTGCCATGTCGTTCATATCAGAAAAAAATTGAGGGAAATCGTTTAAAGTATAACCTGAAGGATGATTCGAAAACCGGGGTTTGGAACGAAAAATGCAGCTTTCTTTGGATTTGGATGTCCCTGCAGTGAGCAATGTTTGGTTTTTGAGATCGAGCAGTTGCCTTTTTTTCTCAAAATATTCATTTTTGTAATTTTGAGTGTTGTCTTGAAGAAAAGAGTCAAGATGCTTGGCGTCCCATGTCGTGCCTGATAGATGGCCGTTCGGGATGATGTATTTCAATTTCATTTCCAAAGGTTTTAATTTAATGGGGTAGGTTCTCATGAATGTTTGTTTTAATTAATTTGATTAATATTTTATTTGTAATTTTGCAATTTAATAGTTTTTTTTTCTAGAATAAAAAATTTGTTTAAGAAAATGTCAAATTCGTGTAGTTAAATTATTCTCAGCAATAAATTTTTTTCTAGGGGAGATCATAATAATATAAAAATACTTCAAAAATGTTTTAAATAAAAAATAATTCCTTTGAAATATGAAGAAATACCTATAAATCATTTTAAGGTAAAGAATGCTGGAATTATAAATTTATTGTAATTACCGTAATAAAATTTTTTACAAACAAAAAAATGATAGTTTACAAAATATCGAAAGGAAAACTAGATAATAGAGAATATTATTATAATGTGTTTGTAATAGTATTTAAATACTCAATTATAATTGATCAAGCATTTGATCCAAAGCTCATATTGGATCTTTTTAATTCAGTTTTGAATCTTCTCTCTCTTGTTGAGATGATTTTTTTCATCCTGTCTTGCAAATTTGAGTATTCTTTATCCAAATTCTTAATCTATTAATTATTTTACTTTCTCTTAATCTCATAATAATTAAAAAAAATTCAACATTATCCAAAATTTCCTCAAGAATTTCATTTCTTTTTACTCCTTCCTCCTCCTCATCAAGTATGGATATAGCCCTTTATTAATTTTTTCTAAACATTTTAATAAAAATCAAGTTACCGATTTATTGGGAACCATGATAACTCATTTTTTTCACTTGTGGTCCAAACATATGATTCATTGCCATTATATTCAGTTTTTTCTTTTTTGTTCAAATAGGTGATGTAAAATATATAATTCCACATATAATGATCATTCTTTTTCACAACAATTATTTTATAAGATAAATGAAGAAATTTTCAAACTTTGATATGCGAATGGAAACCTCCTCTTTCAGAAGCCTTGTCTAATTTTTCACTATTAATTCCACAAATGAAACAAATATGTTCTTTATCTTTTCTTTTGGCTTGCAAATCGTCAGTTAAATTGGCGAATGTATCAATGATAACACCTAAAATATGTTTAAAAATTGTAATTAATTAGATAATACCAGCGATCATGTTTATTGTGACAATACATACTAGGATATAGAAAACATTATCAAAAAAAACTCTAGCAAAAAACAACGATTTCTTGTCATGTAGCACAGAACGCATGGTCTGTAAACAACTTTCCGAATATTGCCCATAGGTCCCACCAGTTGTTACTTGAGGAGAATATGTGCAAAAAGTTGCGTTTGGATAATAACGCAAACAATCATTCATGAAGGCCCCAACGCCTCCTTGTTGCTAAGAAAAAATAACATTGCTATTTTCGACAAACAGAAAAAAACTTACTTTGAACGTTTGGTCGAAAACTTCCAACCAACATTTCCAGAAATGTTCGCAATAATATGAAGGTGGTCCCAAAAGATTATTGTTGGAATCCGTGTTGCTGTCAAAGGTGAATTCCATGTAAAAGAAAATATATGCCAGGATAGAGAAATAATATTCTTCTAGAATCAGGATCAAGAATGTCAAAAACAGTTGTTTCCTTGGGATCCAGATAGACAAGACGACATTTTTCAATTGTTCGATTCTCAAGAAATCGACCAAATGGAAACAAAACAAAAATGGATGCACTGCCAACCCTGCAATTGAGAAGGTTATATAGGCTGTATAATAGACAAAATCGAAATCACTCAGGAACAAATAAAGACAAAAAAAACTCTTAAAAATTGCCATCATTAGCTTCTTAAACTTATTCACCTTCATTTCCCAAAATCCAACCCAAACGTTTTTTTCCTCTAATATCAAAGGGGCTCTCTTCATAAGGAAAAACAACACCACAAGACCTGAAAAAACGATATTAGAAATACCAATCACATCAATCACAATCAAAGTTTGGTTAAACTCTGGCTCGAGCAAAAACCTAGGCTCATATTTTCTGGCATATTCAATCGCAGAGGAAGGATCAATGGCGAAAGCTGTTTCAATTGGGAAATATTCAGAATATGATGCGATTATAATTCCATTAATAGTAAGATTTGTAATGAAAGCCAAATCCTTCCAAAGTTTCTCATGGTTGAAAAGCAGACCGATCAATTTATTGGTATTGAACAATTTGTTCAATTTTTCCTCATGAATCATTGTACGAATGAACAAATTTGTGTCAGCCATTAGATCATTGATTTTTGTCTTGGTGCTTTCTCGATTCACTCTCTCATGGAAATCCTGTTTCAAAGTCTTAGGGAGGAAGCGAGTAATGGGCAATAAAGGGAAAAACAGCCGATAAAGAATATTATCACGAACTATTTCTATATGTGCGATGTGTTGCTTGAAAAAAGCCAAAGCGTTTTGTTGAATCTGTTTTTTTTCGATGTTCTGTTGAATTTTCTTCAATTCATCTGTTGCTTGGTTTAATTTGAATGTTTTATCAATTACGTTTTTCTTCAAATCTGGCATAATATAATAAATAATAGAAAATGGTGTTTATTATATTAACCTTTCATAAAGCCAAATCCTGCGCCTAAAACAGATTTGCCTAATTGTCCGAATTCCCCCAAAATGTTGTTTTTGAAAAGACTGGCTGTGGTTGTTTCCTCTTCTTGAAACATCACCAAAAACTCATTCACTTCTTCATCTTCCTCATTTTGATTGTTTTGTCCATCCATCAACAGGTTCAATAAGATGTAAATATTAAATCCGTTCTCAATGATCAACTCATAACTCTCAGGGTCATGTTTCGGGTCGATTTTCTCCTCACCCAATCCGAAACAATTCATAGAATATTCATCCCCGAAACGTTTCTTATATAACTCATAAACTCGGATCAAGTTGTTTTTGAGAACCCCAAAAGGAAGAGCTCTTCTGATTCTGATAGCTATGTTATCATTTTTTTCATTACATTCTAATAGACTCACGATCGTAACAAGACACTTCATTAAATTTTGTTTATTAATTTTAATTTAATTTTATGAAAAATATTAAAAAACCTTCATTTTTATACGAGCCAATTTGCCAGGATGTATGTTAATACGAGAAGAAGTTGATTTAGAAAATGTGTTTTGCTTGCTGAGGGGCATGGAGTCATCGAAGGAGATTTCTGCAGCTCGTGAACGTTTGCGTTGCATGGTTTCTGTTTTGTAGAGAGAAAACTCCTTCATTTGATTTAACTCGAAGATTTTTTCCTCTTCCTGGAAGAAAAAATTAAAGGTAAAAAAATATGAAATGATAAGATTGTAAATTTACGCTTAGAACATTGACTGCATATTCCAAAAATTTGGAATCAACTATGGCCTTTTGATTTTCTTTACAAGGACCCTTTTTTTATTTTTATTTTTTTAGATAATTTTATTTTGATAAGAATTATGAGAAAACTTGAATATATTCTGTTAAAGTGTCAAAACATTGTGAAATGGTGTCATAATTCATCGTGCTTATCTTAAAGGAAAGCAACAATTGCACAGTTATAGTGATCATATCGTAATTGGTTTTCGATTGATTTTGGAAACGGAGATAATTTTGTAAATCGAAGTTATGTCCTTCGCAAAAAAGTTGCAATAATCTTAAAATTTTCGGTAATAAATTTTTCCGTTTGTTCTCTTTGTCAGAATCCTGAGTGGATTTCTTATTATGATAATAATTGATTTCATTCATGATCAATTCGTTCATTTTACGGAAAAACTTCTCAGAAATAGGGTTCGATAGGAAAAAGTTATAGATGTTCTTTTGAACTTGACGATTGCCTCCGAATAACAACGAAACGAAGAATTTGAACAAATAATATAAAAACTGACGATCATTTTCAAAGTCTTCCCATATCAAAATCAATAAAATCTTGGTGGCGTTTAAACGATCGAACATGTTTTGAGTTTCTTCCTGAGCCTCTTCTTGATCCTCTGTGGCTTCTTCCTTTCGTTTGATAATACGACTAAAAAAATATTATTTTAATTTAAAGTATTGAGACGAACTCGAAAATTTGCAAAAGATAAATTATGTAGGATTTATCCGCATGTTTAGATTTCCAAAACTCGAGGTAATGAAGAAACTTTAAGATTAAATCGTCCGAATTCAATAGGATTTCCATTTTATCCGAACCTTTCAATTTCTCGTCCATTCCTTCATGATCAAATATAGAGGAGATATTCATAATGGAATTTGTGAAGATATTTTTTTCCTCTTTTATGCTCTAATTTTTAAAGCAAATCAAAAAATCATCGAAAAATTAATAAAAATCAATTATAAGTTCCCTATTAAAATAAACTGATCATTTAACTTTTTTATTAAATGAAAAAAGTCATTAAAAATGATTTCCAATATATAAAAAAAATGGTAAATTCATTAATAAAACAATTTACTTTTTCATAAAATAAAAGAATGAGAATTATAAACAAAAAGTACCGTTTTGACTTTATCAGATTTATTGAAGATATATTTGAAGATCCCCCACAATTGTGCCAAAGCTTGTGAGCTATACGTGTTTTCCTCATCCAATTTTGGCAAAGCCATATATTTATCCCTGTTTTCGGGTTGTGAGATAGCTATCATTTTACCAATCCCTTTGATTTTATTCTGAACCATCTTGAAAATGTTCCCCCCGAGATTTCGTTTCGGGACCCCTATTTTTTCAGTTTCTTCCCTCACAAAAATGTCTTCTTTTCCTTCTTCTTCTTCTAATTCTTCACTTGCTTCGTAATTAAAATCGAATTTAGGACTAGAAACATAAGAAGCTATGGAGATTTCTTCCAAAATGTCGTTTTCTATCTTAGCACTGATTTTTTTGGTGTCGAGGTTGAAGATCCTGGCGAGTTTCGTCACGTTTTTGCCTAAATGCGAATTTAAATCGACTTCCTTTCATAATGGATGAGGAGTTTCGAAGTGATTGTAAAAAATTTAAATTTTATAGAAGTTTTTTAAAAAATTATAAAAACTTGGTTTTTTGAGAATTTATCAATGTTTGAGATGAAATTTGCTGCGAAACTCAAAAATTCTTCCTTTACTCTTAATTCGTCTTCTGTGGTTTGAAGTCCAGAAGGTCCTCCTATATGATTTCTTTAAAATCATTATTTTGTAATATCGTTTGATTTGAAAATAAAAACCCTAAATCTGACAGGAATTTCTCATTATAAGTGTTAAATAAGGGCAAGAACTTCTCATTAATATATCTAATGTAATCATCTGAAAAGGTTTCAGTGCTGACGATTTGTTCTCTGATGATCTTTACTATTTCATAGAGAATCTTTTAAAGAAATTTAACATTTGTTATTTAAGTCAAAAACATTTCTATTATTACAGGAGTTCCTCCGTAAAAATCCTGCAATGCCTGGAGAGATACTGAAATGAATAGACTTAAAAGATCTATTAAAGCGATTTTTATCTGCAAATTAGTAGATTCCACAGTTTCAAAGGAATCTGTTTTGGTTTCATGCGTTTTCTCCAAAAGCAACTTCAAAAGGTCTATGATACCGAGGTTTTTGGAACATTTGGAAATGTAACTCATGCCAATATCGGGTTGCTTCAAAGCCTTGGAAACCACTTTGATGAAGGATCCTTGATATTCTTTCAGATTTTCTGGATGAGAGAAAAATTTCCTTTGAACAGTAGGGACTTTGTCTTTATTTTTAGCTGTGAAGAGCGAATTTGAAAAGGGCTAGAAAATTAATAATGAAAAATATTTGTATGTTTAAAAAATGAAATTTATGCAAAATACAACATTTGTAAGAAATGCCAAAATATATATAAATAAAAAATAAAATGTTATTTGAATATAAATATTGGATATATTCTTATTTAATTGTAAAAAATATAAAAATATTGATTGATATATCTTATTTATTTGTAAAAAATATAAAAATATTTGATATATCTTATTTATTTGTAAAAATGAACAAATAGCAAAAATTGAATAAAAATAAAAATTAAAAGATTACATGAACGAATTTAATGTTTTCGTCATTAAACAAAATAGTCAAAATTTTCTTATTGTTTTCAAGATTCAATGCAGGATCAGTTTTCGCATTCGTGGAAGAAAACATTCTAAAGAAATCTATGAATTCCGCATGTTTCCCATGTAAAATTATGAGTTCAATGATATATTGCATTTCTTCTAATGTGACTTTGTTTTTCAGTTCTACATTCGTGTCCAGCAATTTAAAGATGAACTCAAATTGATTCACATTGAATTTGCGATGGAAATTGCTTTTGGAGGGATGATGCAAATGTTTAAACATATAACTATCAAAATTCCTTTCCTATCAGAATTTCTTAACTTTATTTAATATTTACTCTTGAAATTTGCTATTTTTATAGCAAGCGAACCCCAAAATTGAATAGCATAACTGTGTGATTTTGAACATGGAATGTACTAAAGTTGAATTGATCCTTTGGTTCGGCAATTTCGTGAACCGGCTCTCCGAGGGTTTCAACACGTTTTTCTCATAAATGTTCGTATAATTTTCCTCAAAAATCATGGTAACATAAGGGTCTATATTCAATTCAATGATTTCAATCAAAGAAACGATGATTTTGATCCCACCAGTGTTTTTAAATATGCTTTGTTTGGTAGCCAGAAATTCCCTTCAAAACAAAGTAAAAACTGAGGTTTTATAAAAATTTTTAATGGTACAAATCTTTGAGACTGTTTTTGAATAAACTTTCTATTTTGCTCAGCTTATGTATGGTTTTTTCCATTTTCCCGAGGAAAAAATCGTCTTTTTCTGATTCCGTGATATGAATCCATGTCTAATACTCCTAAATAATCAATCAAATATAAAAAGTACTTGACTATTTGACACCAAATTGTTAAGTTTCTGAACCAAATGGTTAAAACTCTCATAAACATCGATTTGTTCCTTGCTGAATAAAATCTCCAACTTATTGATCATATTGAAAAAAGTGAGTTTTTGTGAAGTGCATCTATGAATCAACCCCATGATCGAATTCTGGAGCTTCGAATCATCTGAAAAATAGAAACTCAACAACAAAACCTCCATAAACGGCCTGTCTATAATTTCATCAAAAAACTTTAATTCCTCTCCTTTGGTGAAATTCTTGAATTTCAAACCTTTAAGGATCTTTTCACCAACCTCAGAGGCGTTTTCAGGCAATAATTGTAACATTTCATCGAAATTCATCTCATCTGTCACGAATTCCTCCTTATATTCCTTCACTTTCTCAATGAAGACCTCACGGAAATATTCCATCAAATTGTCTATTTGAAAATCCTCACGCATATCCATCACATAATTAAACACCTCACAAATCTTGATTTTTATCGCAACCTCATAATTCTTATTCCCATCATCTTGTTTATTAGTGTAGGTCTTGTTGGAAAAATTGGCCAGAATACGCTTCAAGCAATTGATTCTCTCGAAAAGGGGGTCTTGATGACGAATGGTTTCCTTCTCTGCAATCGCAAATTTGACCTTTCCTTTATTTTCCTTCTCCTTTTTACCTGTTAGCATATCTTGGAAGTTCTTACCAAGATTTTTGAATTCAGAGAAACCAGTTTCCATGAGCTTTTTGTTGAATTTCATATTCAATAGATCATGATCTTCTTTCACTTCGAATTCTAAAATAATTTTAATGAAATTGTCAAAAATTGAAAATATATCGAAAAAATTGAAAAACAAATCGAAAAATGGGAAATAAAATAGAAAAAATGGAAAATAAAATAGAAAAAAATTTTCAAAAATTAAAAATAAATTGACAAAAATGTCAAAAAATTGTCAAAAAATCTTCGAAAAATTGTCAAAAAATATGATTATTTTTATACTTCGTTTGATCTCGTAATCAATCAAGGCCTTGAAATAATCAGCGTCATATTCTAAAAAGGCAGCCAAATAACTAATGACTTTTTCGATCTCGGTTTTTTCGATTTGAACATCGTTCATCCCAAAGATATTGTTCAGATTTTTAAACCTGAAAGCACCTTTGTCTGGAGCAGGAGCAGTGACTTTGCGTTCTTTTGTCCTCTCGATTTTATTGAACAGCCCAAATTTCAACATCATCAAAATCACCTTGATCACTTCTAAAGTCAAGACGTTATATATAGGAGATGATGAATCATGCAAATTCTTATGTTTTTCCTCTAAATATGTGATCAGATCTTTCTTGAGTTCTTCTAAGGAAGATAATTCGGCTTCGTTATTAATAGTTGGAGAAGCAATTTTATCAGCATCTGGACAAAATAAAATTTATTAATAAATTTTATAAAAAGTAGAAAAAGAATGCAATGTTCTAATAAATAAAGATTTTACCAAAAGCTGGTGACATTTCAGCTTCCAACAATTGGTTTTTCTCATCTTTCACTGTAGATTTCGGTGACATCTCATATTCATTATCAGGGACTGATTGTTTCTTGGTTTGTGATCTCTTATTAAACATCGTGAATGGGTTCTTAAAGGAATCCTTTCCCTTGTCGATCCTTTTCCTAAGTTCCAGCTTCCGCACCAGATTCGGTTTCATCAGAATCGTCCTCGGCTCTTTATCAATATATATATTTTGAATCAATTGGCAAAAACATGCTCTGAAATCCTCAGGAAAACTATTACTCAACATATATTTGATTAGAAGTTTCAAAGGCAGCATTTTTCCAAAATATTCAACACATGCGTAATTTCTGCCTACGCAGAGATTCGAAAATAGAATCAATTGTCGCTTCAAATATTCGATTTCCTTCTTAGAAATCGGTTTTTCTTCAGATTCCAGAATCTTCTCTATTGAAAAAGCTGTTGGCTTCTCGTTTTTTTTCTTCCCTACCAATTCCACATAGATCTGCTGGTTGAGAAGAGCATTTGTAGAGTAAATCCTCATTAAAACACGAGAATATAGATCCTCATCGTTAAGCAAAGTATGGAAAATCAACTCCTGGTTCTTATAAACTGAAGTCTCTTCATCCAAAAAACAAAGCTTCGCCAAAAGATTAATTATATCAGCTTTTTCATAACAAGGAAACCTCTTGAATTTATAGAGAATATTGGGAATGAGTGATTTGGACTTTTTTGAATCGATGTCTTCTATTGTTTCTAACACATTGGCGTTATAATTGTTGAGATTCTTCAGAATTTTCTCATTAGAACCCATACATGCCTCAAAAGCATTAGTCACATAAGCCCCATGACCTATGTGCGTTGTATAAAAACTGAGGAATTTGAGGAAATAGTTCTGGTTTTCCTCATTATTTTGACAACATACCCTGATGAATTCGTAAAGATAGCTCGAAATTTGCAATTTTTTCTTCACGATGTTTTCATGCATGAGTTGAAGATTATTTGGTCTGAGGAAGTATTTTTCAACCCCAAGTGTCTTGCTTGCTTCTTTGATATAATTTAAATTCAATTTTTCGACTGGCACTTTTCTCATTTCTTCTTCTGAGGGAAAAATCTTATACAGAAGCCAACAAATCAACCCGAGGATGGCTTGTTCTCTGAGAATCTATGAGAAAATTATCTATAATTTGGATATTTTAATAGAGATTACTGTTTGACGAATTGAACTGACTTTCCCGAATTCTTCGAATATGGAAATGTTTGAATAAAGGTGGTTTTTAACGAATTTTATGAGATTATCTATAGTGTCCATCGTAGGCTTGAAAACCTCGGTCAGATTTCTATAAATAGACGCTTCATCTTTTCCCTAGAAAAAGCCAAAAAAACTCAGAATGATTTAGAATAATATAACTCACGAGAATGTTTCCTTTTATAGAATCCAAAGTTTTGTTGAATTCAGGCTGGACATTTAACAGAAAAGATATTTCCCAAATTTCGCTATAATCAGCTCTACGGATTTTAAATGTTTGGTTGTCTTTTTCTAATAAGTTAAAAGCCATTTATTAATTTATTAAGGAGACTTCATATACCTAAAGGACTTAAGATAACTTGTGAATTATTGGAATTTCGTTTGATAAAGGAAGCGTTTTCGAAGTTTTCATCAAAAGATACCCATAAGCCTGTATATGAATTTTGCAGCTTTAAAAAAGCATCTTTGCTCACGTATTTCTGATAATCTTCAGTGATCAACAAATTTTCGAACGGCACCAGATTAAACAATGTATAATCATCCAGGTTATTTGACAATTCCAAAGAATATCTCTAAAAATTAAAATATCTTTTATCTTAACAAAATCGATTATATTTATTAATCCCCTTTTGAAAAATTAGCTTACTTTATCAATTTCCTCAAAATTCGGTTTCTCTGAAACTCGTAAATACTGCCCTGAAGTGAAATGTCGGAGTCTATAATTGTTATCCCATTGAACTATACCACCTTTTTGCATATTTTGTCCCTCGATTTTCCAAAGGCAACTGCTTTGCAATTGGAAAGAAGATTTCTGGTTCTTGAGATCGTAGAACTCCAATATGGTGTCTTTGGAGTCCTTGCCTTGGAAATCGTTGTTGCTTTCAATAAAGGAACGTGAGGATAGATTCATGTTCTTATAGCCACTATCCACTGAAATTGATTTATGCCGAACTTCAGCCGAATTATCAACCTCCAGAGTGTTTCCTTTAACTCCAGCACTTAATAAGATTTTGTCGAATAATTGTTCATAATGATCAGAATTCTTGAATCCTGCTAAAGAAAACTGGGGGGAGAATGTATTTTAAATATAAATATTTAGAAATATGATAGATATATATATATTAGAAATGTGATGAATGTGATAATTTAGACATTTGTATAAATTATATTTGTAATTATTTTTGTTTTTATGAGATAAATACATATTGTATTGTTTATAAATGCGATAAATACTTATTTGTATTTATTTATAAAAAATGTAAGAATAGATTCATTTATTTGTATTTATTTAGAAATGTGATCCTACACAGATTAGAATCTATTTAGAAATGTGATATAAATACATAGATTTTCAACTATTTAGAATTCTGATAGATAAAACATATATTTTTTTTTATTTAGAAATTGAAAAATGTGATAAAAACAATAATAATTATGACAATTACTTGTTTTTCAGAAAGAATCAAATAAAGGGCATCATGTTCTAGTAAGAAGTTTTTTGAATAAGGGATGATGTCATCAGATGAGAAAAGCTTTAAACTAAAAGGGCACAATGGAAGCATTAGCATTAAATTTTAAATAAAATGTTAATATTTTAAAAGTAATCCAAAATTTGTGTACTTCCAATCAGTTGTCATTTCACTATTAGCCACATTCGCAATCACCAGGTTTTCCTCGTTATTTTCCCTATCCAGACCATCATCCATGTTCCCCTTTTCGAAATCAGCCAAAATTACTAATAATTTTCAAATTTTTTTCCGTTATTTTTTCTCTTTTTTTATTAATACTTTTCTTCTTCTGTTCGACCCAAGGACAATAGATTGAAGGATTCCTATTGCAAATTTGTCTCGTGGAATAAATGGCTACCAAATCATCGCTGAACACCATATTGCTTCTTTGTTTCTGCATCTCCAATCTCGGAGAAAACTTAAAGAAACTGTTATCCGATGGGTCATCAACCAATTCGAAGCTTACAATGTTATAAAATTTAAAATTTTTTAAAAAACTCAATATAAAACTAAAGATTCTTCTCATCTTCGGTGTTCAGACTCAAAAACTTATAAGAAACTGCATGAACCAATTGAAAGATGGACGTTTCGAAAAGGATCGGACTGCCTCTTAATTTATCCATCAAAGTTTGGTTGGTTATGAACTCATTTTCCAGGTTTTGCTTTAATTCTGTGATGTCTTTCCTCCGGGTTTCGAGGTCTAAAGCGAAAAAAAAGAGGATGGGATTGGAGTTAATTTTTTAAGAGAGTTACCATTATCATGGAATACATGGATTTTTTTGATCAATTTGTTGATAAGCGAAATTTGAGTCTTGAAATTTGAAGAGGTGGAAAACGGCACGATTTTGAAATTGCAATAATTGAAATCGCTTTTGAATCCACTCGATTCTTCCGATACGAACGATTTGAGTTCAAGTCTCGAAAGTATGAACCCTTCACTATGTAGGAAATGGTTGTTTTGTTTCGAGAGTTCGAGACTTATAATGGAGCCAAAGGTAATGGGTTCACTTTTGCCTTGGCTTTCTTCGGGCATTGTTATAATTTGTGACATAGCGAAATATGAAAATATGAAGATGGGAGTTTTTTTATTTAAAAATAATTAAATGAATCATTTAAGTTTTTCATTTTCTGGAAAATTCGGTTATCAAAGAAGTTTTAATAATTTCTTTATAAGAACAGAATGATTAATGAAAAGTTTCAAATTTTATATAATTCATAGATTTTATAAACGTTTTGAAGATAAACCAATTTGGCTTTCAGAAGCAAAACGATTGTTTGAAACCGAGGACAAAAGCCGTTTATTTTCGGAGCCCAATTGATCGATTTCATTCTTTAAACCCTTTATTTCATCAATTAATTCAGTGTAAATCTTCGACCATTGTTGCTTTTGATTCGCTTGATTCATAGTCTTTTGCATTAAAGTCTTTTCTTGGGATAAATTTTTATATTGATGGATTTCGTTTTCCTTTTGTTGAAGGAGATCGTTGAGTTCTTCAATTTTGGCTCTGTTTTCATTGGATTGATAGAACTTCTGTTGCAAGACGGAGATTTTATCTTCCAATTTATCAATTTGTTGTTTATAAAAGTCCTCGTTTTCTCTGGTTTGTTTATCTTTGATTTCCAATTCCTTGTTCAAGGCTTGGATTTTCTGCTTCAAAGAAATTTTTTCCTCATTTTCTTTAATAAAAATCTCATTTTCAGACATCATCTTAGATTTTAAATGGTTTAAATCCATTTCTACCTTTTCCCTTCTATCTTTGATTTCGCTTTTTAAAGCGACATTTTCCTTGATTAACCCTTCATTTTCCTTTATTTGCAAATTCAATTGGTTTTTCAAGCTGGTTAAATCAATTTCATAATTATTTATCAACCCTTCGTGTTTATTTCCTTGTGCCTTTTGTAATAAAAACAACTCCTCATTTCTTTTCTTCAGGGATTTTATCTTGCCCTTATATTTCTTCTCCATTTTCGCTAGTTGGTCCTTCATTTGAAGCTCGTAATATTGCCTTATTTGGTCCTTTTCATTTAAACCATCCTCCTGATAATTATAAAGCTTATTCAAAGCTTCTTTGGTGAGTTTTTGTTGATCTGAAAGATTCTTGATCAAATTCATCTCATTTTTCTCGAACCTTTGTTTCTCGACCTCGTAATTTTCAATCAATTTCTCGAATTTTTTGGTTTCTTTCAATTGTTTCGCGTATTCCTGAAAATGGTTTTTCCTTTCTTCCAGGCTAGTTTTGATGTTCTTTATCTTTTTCTGTTGTTTCTCGATCTTGTTTTCTAAATCAGCCAAATATTCCTTCAATTCTCTTTTCTTTTCTTGAGGCTCTGTTCTTTTCGTTTCCTTAGTTTCTTCTGTTCTTTTGGCTTCTTTGGTTGTTTTTATGGTAACTTTCGATTTCGAAAGCGGCTTTATATTTTCTTTGTTTCTTGCACCCAAACTCTTGTTTTTTTCGGATTTATGGAGCTTCGATCCATCAGATCGCATACGTCGTGTGTTTTTTGATATTGGCTTAAAAACTTTGGAAGGCTTATCTTCGTTTTTGGGGAAGTCGGGGTATTTTTGAGCAAGATATTCGATTTTGGGGTTGGATTTGTCTGAAAGCAAGGGGGAAGAGTCGAGATTTTTATCATGTTCTGGGATAATGTCCATATTTGAATTAAATTTTTCTGTTATCTTATAATTTTTTAAATTTTTAATATTTTAAATATAATTATGGAAAATTTTTGATATTCATGAAATTTTCATTAATTATTGAGAATCGCATGAATTTATAATTTATATTATTTTTTAATTTA
>Ga0302186_10001113_pt1 | contig 22957 bp, 14 predicted proteins | sample II_Bog_E1_2_FD_198782 | JGI IMG/M metagenome (GOLD analysis project Ga0302186, IMG submission 198782) | Peat permafrost microbial communities from Stordalen Mire near Abisko, Sweden - II_Bog_E1_1 | ecosystem: Environmental > Terrestrial > Soil > Wetlands > Peat | place: Sweden: Abisko...
ATATTGAATTGGCAGTAAAGGCATTAAAAGAAGGCGCCAGCGACTTTGTAGTTAAACCATGGGATAATGCCCGTTTAATAGCCACACTTCAGGCTGCTTACTCGTTGAATCAATCAGAAAAAGGAATAAAACAACTTCGTGAAAAACAAAACAATCTGAACACCAGACTGAATACTGATGATACTCTGTGCTTGGGCCAGTCCGTTTCAATGAAAGAACTCCGCAGACTGGTGGAAAAAGTAGCGAAAACCGATGCTAACATTCTGATTACAGGCGAAAATGGAACAGGAAAAGAAGTTATTGCACGGGAAATTCATCGTTTGTCGGCAAGACATAATAAAGTTCTTGTATCGGTCGATCTTGGAGCTGTGAGCGAGACTTTATTCGAGAGCGAGCTTTTCGGTCATGTAAAAGGGGCTTTTACCGATGCACGAACTGACAGGGCAGGAAAGTTTGAAGCTGCCGAAGGTGGAACTCTTTTCCTGGATGAAATAGGAAATCTGAGTTATCCGTTACAGGCTAAATTGCTATCGGTAATTCAATCACGACAAATCGTCCGGGTTGGTGACAATAAACCGATTCCGGTAAATATACGGTTAGTTTGTGCCACCAACAGCAACCTGGAACTCGCTGTTCAGAAAGGTGAGTTTCGCGAAGATTTGCTCTATCGCGTCAATACCATTCATCTGGAAGTGCCTCCCCTGCGCAATAGAAAAGCCGACATCCGTCAATTGGCTGATTTTTTTCTTCAAAAACAAGCAGCAAAATACGATAAAAAAGGATTGTCGTTTGCGAATCAAACGATCCTCAGACTTGAAGATTATTCATGGCCCGGAAATGTACGCGAACTGCAACACGCCATTGAAAAAGCAGTGATTCTTTGCGATGGAAATGAATTGTTACCCTCCGATTTTTATATGAAAGAACAAACTGCTTCAAACCCAACGATTGAAAATATGAGTCTGGAAGATGCAGAACGGCAATTGATATGCAGTACGATTAAAAAGAATAACGGAAATTTATCGGTTGTTGCTTCCGACCTGGGTATTACACGACCTACTCTGTATAGTAAAATCAAGAAATACGGACTGTAGCATTATGTTCAAATCCATACAATATAAACTTATTTTATTCATCTGTATCCTGATAGTTTCAGTTGCAGCTCTAACCTGTTGCATAATCTTTAAACAAGTTGCCCTGGCAATTATTTTTGGAATTGTCGTTTTGGGAACTCTGAACTCATTGCAACTCCATTATAAAAAGTTCAACAGCAACATTCTCTTTTTGCTTAATGCGTTAGATAATGGCGATTATTCTTTCCATTTTTCAGAAAACAATTTATCCCGCCGCGAAAAGGAACTGAATACAATGCTGAACCGCATGAAAGAGATTTTGGTGAATGCACGGAAAGAAGTGATTGAAAATGAAAAGTTCCTGAGTCTGATTATCGAAAGTGTTTCTACCGGAATAATTATTATGGACGATTTTGGACATGTGCAAACAGTAAACCGGTCGGCCCTGCAGGTATTGGGATTGCCGGTTTTTACGCATATCAATCAACTGAGCGGAGTGAACGAAAAGTTCCCTGATCTTTTCCGTACTCTGAAAGCAGGCGATCATCAACAAATCTCTGTCAGTAATGAGCGCGAAGAAATGCAGGTAAGTCTTCGTCTTTCGGAAATCAGGCTGAAAAACGGGAGAATGAAAGTTATTACTCTGAATAATATCGGCAATGAGTTGGAAACAAAAGAAATGGAATCATGGATACGGCTTATCAGGGTTATGACACACGAAATTATGAATTCCATTGCCCCGATAACTTCGTTGAGTGAAACATTGCTTTTGTTGTATAATACTCCCGAAACAAGCGGTGCTGAAAACCTGAGAAGTAACACCATTGAAGCTTTCGAAACCATTCATTCCACAGCCAGGGGATTGCTTTCATTCGTTGATTCCTACCGCAAATTTACCGGAATTCCTAAACCTGTTGTTCATGCATTTGCGTTGAAACCGTTACTTGAAAAAATAATCCATCTCGAACGAAAAGCCATTAAGGAAAAAAATATCAAATTACAGGTAGAATCTATTGATGACAATGTTGAAGTATTAGCCGATGAAAAATTGATCACGCAAGTGCTGGTTAATCTGTTGAAAAATGCGATCGAAGCCATTGACCCGATTGAAAACGGACAGATTATAATTCGGCCTCACAAACAAACTACCGGACAAGTAAGTATTGATATTTGTAATACAGGGAAACCCATCACACAGGATGTGCTTTCCAATATTTTTATTCCCTTTTTTACTACCAAAGAAACCGGTACAGGCATTGGGTTGAGCATTTCGCGCTATATAATGCGTCTGCACGGCGGAAAACTGACTCATTCCATTTCTCCCGAAGGATGGACTGTATTTTCAATTATCTGTTAACAATAAACAGATAGTTGTTATCTATTTATTCTACTTTGACAGATTAAAACAATAAAAAACTACAAGACAAGATTAACAGGTTCCATATTATTCAACAAGCAACCTAAACAACATAATTTCAGCAGATTATTGGATTACATTGTTCTTTTTAGTTTATAATTCACATGTTAATCCTGTAAATCCTGTCTAAAAATAGATACTGTCAAAGTAGAATTAACAGCAACTAAATCCTGATTTTACTCACTTTTCAGTGAATCCACCGGATTTGCCGTAGCTGCACGCCAGGTCATCCACGAAACGGATAATACTGACAACAGCAACACAAAAAGTCCTGCCAGTGCAAATATCCACCAGTCAAGCGTTGTTTTATGTGCAAAATCCTGTAACCACCGTTGCATAATATAATAAGCGAGTGGAATGGCAATGATGATCGCCAGTGCAATCCAACGAATAAAGCTCAGGTTCAGCATTCGAACAATCTCAATTGACTTCGCACCGTTTACTTTCCGTATCCCTATTTCTTTTGTACGGCTCTTGATAATAAATGCCATAAAAATAACAAGTCCAAGATTTGCAATAATCAGACAAAGAACGGAAAATATCCGCACCAGCATTTCGGCATTCAACTCATTACGATATACTTTTGCATATTCATCCTGCAGGAATGAATAACTCGCAGGATAATCGGGATTGATTTTGTTCCATACTTTCTTGAAGACAGCCAGTGAACGTTCAGGGCTTTTTGGGTCAAGTCGTACCATAAAACAGTTCAGAAAAAAATGCAGTGGACGTTGGAGAATAATCATGGGTATTGTATCTTCATACATGGTGGTATACGTAAAATTATTCACTACACCGCAGATGATGCCCTGATGGATATAACCCAGCGAGCTGTGGTTAATCGTTATTGTTTTGTTGATGGCATTCTCCGGTGTGCCTAGTCCTAACATCTTCACAGCTTTTGCATTCAACACATATTCTTCCGTCAAATTACTACTGTACTTTTCTTTTTCCTTATTCATTTTCATATACAACTGAATTTGTTCGTCGGATGTCATTTTATCTGCCAAAAACGTTCGTCCGGCAAGAGGTTTAATATTGAAAAACGGAAGAAAATCTTCACCAACAACCAAAAGAGGCATTTGTACTTCATTCGTTTTCCCTTCGGGTTTTACACCAATCATATCGCGGATAGCACTTCCGGGTAATTGCATGGCAGCTGTTACGCCTTTTATTTCGGGGTGTTTCTCAAGTTCAGTTTTCAATAACTTATACCGCATTTTCACCTGATCGGGTTGCTCATCCATGACCAGAATGGTTGAATCATTCCCTCCTACCTGTGTGTTTTTTATAAATGACACTTGCTTACTGATGCCCGCTGCCAGAATAATAACAAACATAACAATGGAATATTGACCCACCAACAGATATTTGACATTTGAAAAAGAAAAACGAAGCGGTTTTATTTCATTTTTGGTATTCAGAAACATTGTGGAAGAAAGGCTAAGAAGAACCGGTAAAAGCGATATTATGACGATAAGCACCAAAAATCCGCAACTTAAGATCACAACTTCACCCGGGCTCAGAGCCGACAGTGAGTAATGCAAAACAGATGCTCCGTAATAAGCAATAAGTGCTCCCGATAAAACGGATAATATGCCTAGCAACAAAGCTAATAAAGTTTCATCCTTAAGAATCGTGAAAGAAGAAGCTCCATTCAGTCTCAATAGCTTATAATATTTTTTGTTGTCGTAAAAAATAAGGCCTGCATTCAGCCAGAGGTTAAATAATACAATGACCAGTAAAAGTATATTGGAACCAATGATCAGATAAACAAAATAGATATTGCCATTGGGTTCCAACTCGCGCATTACCCTGCTGTATAAATGTATATCGGTTAATGGAATTAAATGAGCTTTTGTTTTAGAATCTTTAGTGGCAGAATCTGTATTGTACAGTTTCGTAATTTTCAGTTCAATGGATGACAGATTGGCATTTTTAGTTAGCAAAACATAAACATAGGACAAATCGTATCCTTCAACATCAGGTCGTTGAAGAATCATTTCGGTATGAAAATGCGAATTCTCAGGAAAATCTTTAAATACTCCGGATATGTATGGATCCATCGTATTCAATTTTCTACCTTCGAAATGTATTCTTTTACCAATGGGCGATTCGCGACCAAATACCCGTCGTGCGAAACTTTCGCTTACCACAACAGAGTGAAGTGATTGGAGCACGTTATCTTTTTGCCCTTCTACCAACGGATAGCTGAATACCTTAAAGAAATTGGAACTGGCAAAATAAATATCTTTCAATATCTGCGGTTTTCCGTTATAGATCATAACAGCCGTATTGACATACGTCAAAACCACGGTCTGTTCAATGCCCGGAATCTTCGACAGCATCGTTGAACCTGAAAAATCATAAACTCGTCCATCTACCGGCTCTTCATTGTACTGCAAAGACAAGCGGGCAATTCTACCGGCATTTACATTAAACCTGTCGTAGCTTAACTCTTTTTTAACATGAATATACGACATAATCAAACAGGCAAAAATGATGGATAACCCCAGTAAATTGACTGCACGCAGGTATTTGCTTTTCATGAAACGACGGAAAACGAATAATATATTGGTCATAATGATTGCTGTATCGTATAATTGTTGAATTGCTTAGATTTCAATGATAGTTGATTGGAAATAATTTGTTTATTTGATAGTAAGTTCTGGGAAGAATAGATTGATCTAATCTTTTGAATTTAAAATGAAACATTTAATTGTTCCAATTACTTAATTGTTATCTATTTAACAACACCTGAATTCTTATTTTACTCACCTTTCAGTGATTCTACCGGATTAGCGGTAGCAGCGCGCCATGTCATCCACGAAACGGATAAGACTGACAACAGCAACACAAAAAGTCCTGCCAGAGCAAATATCCACCAGTCAAGTGTGGTTTTATAAGCAAAATTCTGCAACCAACGCTTTAATAAATATTCTGCACTCGGCACAGCAATAGCAAATGCCAGTCCAATCCAACGAATATAATCTAGATTCAATAATTTCACAATTTGCCATACAGAAGCTCCGTTGACACGGCGGATAGCAATTTCACGTGTTCGTTTTTTTGCCACAAACGAAACGAAAACCAACAATCCTAGATTCGCAATGAGTAAACTTAACAAAGAAAAAAGACGAACCAGATTTTCGGCACTCAATTCGCTATAGTATACTTTCGAATAATTGTCCTTTAAAAAGGTATAATTAAGTGGAAAATCAGGATTTACCTGACTCCACACTTTCTGTAAAACATTTAAAGAACGATGAATATCGTTTCCGTTAAGCCTTATCATAAAACACTGTGCATATAATGCACGCGGAAAGATGATGAGTGGAATGTTATCTTCAAAAACAGATGTATAAACAAAGTTGCCGGTAACTCCATATATTTTTCCCTCCGGAATATAATTTAGAGAATTGCTATTATCTAATCGGATAGTTTTGCCTATAGCCTCCTCGGGTGATTTAAACCCCAAAACGGTCATAGCATGACGATTAATGACATAACCTTCTGAGAGCCCTGATGGATTCGGTTTCCCAGTTTCTTTATTAATAATGTATTCAATGTGCTGTCTATCGGTATATTTGTCGGGCGGTAAAGGTGAACCTGCTAATAAAGGGATTCGGAAAAATGGTATAAAATCATCTCCCACAACCAGCACATGTAAAGGTACATTCTTCGCACCTCCGTCAACAGTTATGGCTACGCCATCTCGAATGCCATCACCAGGTAATTGCATGGCAGCCGTGAAACCTTTAATTTCGGGATGCTTGAGAAGTTCGGCTTTCAAAAGAGGCAAACGTTGTTTTACCGTATCGGGTTGCTCTTTCATGACAACGATGCAACTGTCGTTACCACCAACCTGTTCATTCATTATTAGCGAAATCTGTTTTCCTATGCCAAATGAAAGCATCACAATAAGCATCACGATCACATACTGAGCTGTAAGTAGATATCGCGTACTGGACATCGAACGTCCAGATGGGCGCAAATCAATCTTTCCATTTTTAAAATAAGTTGTCGAAAGGCTGGTAATAACAGGTAACAATGAGGCAAGCATTACACTTAAAAGAAAGACAACAACCGCAATTGATTTTTCGGTGAAAGAAACAACCTCCATTTTAATGTGAAGTGGTAAAATCAATGCCATAGCAATTAATGTTCCGACAATTACCGTCATCACACCCAACGCCAACGATAAATATAACTCTTCCTTTAATATTATGAAACCGGATGCCCCGTTAAGTCTCAACAACTGATAATATCGTTTTCGGGATGAAAATATTAATCCGGCATTGATCCATAAATTCAGGAAAACAATCAGAGCCAATAAAATATTGGCACCCACAACGAGATAAATAAAATTTATATTACCGTTAGGTTCCATTTCGCGCGAGCAACGGCTGTGTAGATGAATATGCGTTAACGGCATCAAATGGATGGTTTCGATAACAGATTTATCGGAAATCTTTTTATTGAACAATTCTGTCAGCTTTTTCTCTGTGTAATTCAGATCAAGATTACCATGTTTAAGCAAAAGATAAGTATATGCAAAGCCATTCCTGTCCTTTTCCCGGGATAAAATCATTTCGGTATGAAAATGAGAATTATCGGGGAAATTACGGAATACACCGCTCACAAACAAAACAGCATTAGTGCTTTCTCTGTTTTCATCCATCTTCAATTCCTTTCCAACAGGAGAATCATTTCCAAAAAGTCTCTTTGCCAGCGCCTCGCTGATTACTACTTTATTCGGCGCATCCAACACGGTTTTCTTGTCTCCCGAGATCAGAGGATAATCGAATACACTGAAAAAATTGTCGGTAGCCGCATACACATAATTCAACATTTCCTGCTTGTTGCCACTTAAAAATGTAAGTGTGTTGATGCGTGATAACTTAACGACCTGCTCTATTTCAGGAATCTGACTAAAAATAGCGTCAACACCATAATCGTACACTCTGCACTCGACCGATGATTCGGTATTCCTCGAATCCATAATTCGAACCAAACGACCGGCATTAGTATGGAAACGATCGTAACTCAACTCATATTTCACATAAGCGTATGAAAGCAAAAAAGATGCAAAAATAAGAGCAAGTCCCAATAAATTTACAAGCCGCAGGTAACGACTCTGAAACACTTTTCGGGGAAAAGACAAGATATTCATTATGTATATTTTCAAATTAACGCATTGAGTTTATATATTACATTTTGCTTTCCAGTTCCGGCACAATTTGTCCATCAAACAGGTTAATGATACGATGAGCAAAGGTGGCATCATGATGCGAGTGAGTTACCATGACAATAGTGGTACCTTCGCGGTTCAGTTCGGAAAGCAAATCCATCACATCTTTACCATTCTTCGAATCCAGGTTTCCTGTTGGTTCATCGGCCAGGATCAGTTTAGGGTTTGCAATCACAGCTCGTGCTATGGCTACACGTTGTTGTTGTCCACCCGAAAGTTGATTTGGAAAATGTTTGGCGCGGTGACTGATATTCATTCGGCGTAAAGTTTCCTCTACCCTTTTTTTCCGTTCTGCAGGTTTAACTTTCATATAAACCAAAGGCAATTCAACATTTTCGTAAACATTCATTTCTTCTATCAGGTTGAAACTTTGAAATACAAAACCGATATTTCCTTTACGCATGTCGGTACGTTGTTTTTCTTTTAAATGCCCTACTTCTGTGCCGGCAAGTAGATACTCCCCTGATGTAGGATTGTCCAACAGCCCGAGAATGTTCAATAAAGTTGATTTTCCACATCCCGAAGGACCCATAATGGCGATAAATTCACCCTCGGCAACATGTAATGAAACTCCGTCCAATGCTACCGTTTCAATTTCTTCCGTACGGAATGTTTTTCTTAAATCATTAGTTTTTAGCATAATGTGTATAATTTATAATTTGTTTGTTTAAACGTATGAATAAATAAATGAGTAATTTAATCTGACATAATAATTTGCAAAATAGTAAACTACAGTATGTTCTGTCTTGCCTCTTGGCTCTTGTCTCTTGCCGTCTTGAAATTTGTTTACTTTTACTACAGACTCAACTACTATCTTTTCTACCGACTACCGACTACCAACTACCGACTTTTTACTTTTTACTTTTACTTCTTACTCATTCTTAATCGCTTCCACCGGATTGGCATTCGCAGCCTTGTAGCTTTGCCAACTGACAATAATCACCGTAATGGCAAGAACGAGTAATCCTGCAAGTATGAATACCCACCAGTAGATCGGTACTTTATAGGCAAACTGTTCCAGCCAGCGGTGTACGATATAATAAGCCAGCGGAACCGCAACCACAAAAGCAATTGCCAGTTGGATGAGCACACTCCTGTTGAGCATCAGCATGATTTCTTTTACCGAAGCACCGTTTACTTTTCGTAGCGCAATCTCTTTTGATTTATACCGGGCATTGAAAACAACTAAACCATACACTCCCATAATGGCAATGATGATAATAACTAAACCAAATATTGAAATCAATTTTGCAAGGTTGTTCTCATTCCTGTATAAATTGGTGAGTGAGTCATCAAGAAACTTTGGTTTAAAAGATTCATTGCTGTATTTTTCCCATGTTTTCCTGATATATTCAATGGTTGCCGGGGTGTTTTCCCCAATTATTTTAACAAATATCCATTCATTCCAACTATCACCAAGAACAACAAAAGCCATAGGACGAATAGGCAACTTCAACGATTCAAAATTGATATCTTTCGCTATTCCTACAATATCTGCATTTTGCAGAAAGGGAAACTCTTTTCCTACCAGATTTTTAAGTTGATATTTTCGTAGGAATTCCTGATTGAAGATAATCTTTGGTTTCCCGGAGTTATCAGTCTCTATGAAGTTCCGTCCTTCTATAATTTTTACCCCAAAGAAATCAAGGAAGTTAGATCTTACAGGCCAAATTACAGGTGTTACATATTTCCCATCAAAATCTTTTAACGCCCATGTTAAACTCATATCACCGGGAACGGACCCTGAAGCTGTATAGTCAACTACTTGAGGATTCTTTTTTAATTCATCCCCAAAAGCTTTTATATTAGTTTTTAATTCTTTAGCCGGTAAATAAATAATATTCTCTTTTTGAATACCCCATGAATAGTTTTGCATATAATCATGTTGAATTTTGATAAAAACAGAAATAATTATCAGACTTATAGCCGAAATAAACTGAATTGTGATTAATGTATTTCTCAGTTTCCGGCTTCTTTCCGATAATACGAATGAGCCACTCAACGCCATTGCTGGCTGAAACGAAGTAACATAATGAGCAGGATATAATCCCCAAATAGCTCCAAATAAAATCGAAGAAGCCCCGATGACAGATAATAATGTCCAATTATTCCACAACGATAAATCAGCAGGAAAGTATTCATTGATAGAACTTTCTTTAAAAAAGGAAATGTACAGAAGTGCGAGAAGAAAAGAAAGTAACGAAAAAAGCGAAGCTTCGAAGGCAATGGTAAATTTCAATTTTAAGGGATTTGCACCGTGAATTTTCTGAATATTCAATCCACGTACACGAGCCGGAGCCATAGCCATGGAAAAATTCAGAAAATTAATATAGGCAATAATAAGTGTTAGTAGCCCAATCGCGAATAATGACAAAGTACCGGTGAGATTACCATTTCCTATTTCCGGATAGTGAAGATGAATCTTGGTCAACGGAATCAATTCCGCAATAAACTTAGAATGATCTTTAAGACTTCTGGCAGGATTTTTTTTATCAAATTCTTTGCTGTTCAAACGAGTGACTAATTTAGTTACATCTTCATGTTTCACCTCTAAATATACCTTGTAGTCGTAATCATTTATCTTTTCATTCGGAATCTGTACAAAAATTCCATTTCTTACCGTGCAATTTTCAGGAAAATCTTTACAAACAGCAACAACTGTAAGAGGAGTAATTGAATCATGCATAAATATGAATTGACCGACAGGATTATTTTCCCCGAAAAATTTATGCGCTGTACTTTCTGAAATCAATGCCTTGTTTCTTTCGGTTAAGGCAGAACGGGCATCTCCGATAATAATTTCAGGAGTAAAAACAGATAGCAATCCTAAAGATGATTTATTTATATTTTCAGTAATTTCAGTTACATTTCCATCTTTATCGCGTACATCAAATAATACATTTTTGTTGTTTTTCAGCAAACAATAGTTCTTAATTTCAGGGAATTTATCCGACATTTCTTTTGATTCCGATATAGATGATACTTCTTCTCTATGACTATCACTAGTCCAAAAACAACTAAATAGATAAACATCATTTGAGTTTTTAAAATTACGATCATAACTGAAATCGTAATACACCTGTATCATTGTTACCGAAAATACTGCAAATGCAACCGATAATCCCAGGATATTAAGAATGCTTGAAGTCCTGAACCGTTTTAGTACAAAGAAGAAGTTTCGAAATATTGCTTTCATATTCTATAAATTACTATTCATTGATTTTTATCCAGTGCAATGTTATGTTAATTATATGTATTGAGTTAATCATAAATCATTGATTGATTGATTGATTGATTGATTGATTTCATTTTCAAATCTTCAAATCTTCAAATCTTCAAATCATTTCATTTTCAAATCTTCAAATTAATTCATTTTCAAATCATCTTAACACTAGTCTCTCTTTATCGCATCTACCGGATTTTGAATAGCTGTCCGGTACGAAGCAAAAGTGACTACCGATAGAATCACACCTAACACTACTATTCCAGACCCAAAGAATATAAAAAGTGAAAGACTGGTTTTCTCGGCAAAGTTTTCCATCCACTTTTCCGCAACTAGGGCTGCCATAAGCTCACCAATGACCAGTGCCGGAAGAGCTATACGAAGAATATCGTTAATGAACAACCCCAGAATTTCCTTGGCAGACGCACCGTTTATTTTGCGAATGGCTATTTCGGCACTCCGGCGGTTTATTTCGTCATTTGTATATCCTATCAGACCGATTAATGCAATAATCAGGGTAATAATTCCACCTATCAGCACCGAGTCCCGGAATAAACGGGATGAAGTATACAGAAAGGTAAGGCTGGTTTTATAGGGTGTAACCACAATATCTTTGTCGGGGATCGCGGTTTGGATTACCTTACTCACATGCCGGATGCCATCCGGATCAAGCTTATGGAGTTTAATCATAATAATTTCAGCCGCTGCATCGGTGTAAAACATCGCCGATGGACGTAAATCAGGTTCGCTGATTGAACCAATGCGGATATCACGGTAAATGCCTATGATGGTGCATACACCATTTCCAGTGATCTTAATATTTTTGCCTAAAACGCCGTCTTTCCAGTTCAACATATTGACTATCTTGTTGGCAAAGGTTTGACTTATGAGTACCTGTTTTGAATCTGCTGAAGTATGTTGAAAATCTTTTCCTGCTATTAGCGGAATTTCCATTAAGGAGAGATAATTAGAATCTACACTGTATAAATCGGCGATGTTGAACAATTGTTGATTTTTACCCGGCACAAGAACATTATCACCAGAGGCTCCAAACAAAGGGATTGTAGTGCAAGTTGCCACAGATTGTACATCAGGTATGCATCGGAGTTCTTCAATGGCTTTCTGTCTGTCAGATTTGGTTACTCCCGAAGTATTGCAATAGAGTAGATTTTCGTAAACATAGCCGGGATTGCTGTTCACCATGCTGTTATATTGCCTTCCGATAATGACCAGTAAAGTTATTAAAAAGGCTGTGGCAATAAACTGTAGAAAGAGTAATCCCAGTTTCCATTTGCGGCGTGATTCTTTGAAGTTGCGAAAGGCACTCGATACGGGTATTTTTGAAAAAATCCGTGCGGGAACAATTCCGGATGCAAAGAATACAGTCATACAAACCAATAGTAGGATTATACATGTTCGGAATGTAAACAGTGCAGATAATGGAGTTGAAAGGAGTTCTTCCACTGTTTTCCGGAACAGGAATATAAGTAATCCGGCAATGATGATGGATGCCACCAGATGGATAAACGTTTCGGTAAGCACCATACCGGATATATTCTTTTCAGAAGCACCGTAACATTTATGAATGGCTATTTCCTTGCTGCGCTTTACAAGGGAAGACAGCACAATCAGGATATAATTTAATACAGCTGTAAAAATCAACGCAAAGGCAAGGATTGCCAAAACAACAGACATACGTTTCGTTGCCGGATCATCACTGTGAATCTTTTTTAGTTGCAACAGACTGTATGATAGCTGTTCACCTGATTTTTTAAGTTCATCCATGTCTACATGACGTGCCTGCATTTTATTTATAGCCGGTGTCATACTTTGTGGTTTCGTTTTGGGAGCCAGGCGGACATAGGCAGAATAGCGGTCGTTGCCAACCCAGTTTTGCGTACCATCCTGTGGGAAAAAGTGTAGGATGGAGCTCATAGAAATAACAACATCATATTCTAAATGAGTATTTTGGGGGATGTCATCAAATACTCCTCCTATGGTTAGTGTCTGTCCGGGCCAGGTGTCTAACCAAATGGTTTGTCCGATTACATTATTACTCATTTTTTTTGCTATTTTATCCGAAACCAATGCATACATAGGTTGTGATAATATTTTCTTCGCATTTCCTGATATCATAGGACGGGGCAATACATCGAACAGACAACTGTCTGCCATAATAAAAGTCCCTGTAAGCCTCTTTTTATCCTGTGTGAAAAATACAGCATCATATTCTAAATAGGTAAGACGTGTAGCGGCTTCGACCTGTGGTATTTCCGCCTTCATTGCGGGAGCTACCCCACCGCTTATCTGCCCGAAAGTGTTCAGTTTACTGCTTTCTATAGCCACATTTTCCTGTATCTGGTATATTTGTTCGCTTTTGGGATAAAAATTGTCGAAGGTTTGTTCGAAATAGACTTTGGCAATAAGCACAAAACCCATGGCCAGTCCTACTCCCAATGATACTATCTTGATCGTATTGTTTTGTTTTTTCCTGAAAACAGAACGAAAAACCGTACTAATATTGTTTGTCATAATTTACTGATAATTTAGATCTTCTTACCTCTTCCCTCTTGCCTCTTGCCTCTTTCCTCTTTCCTCTTACTTTCTTCTTACTTCCTACTTCCTACTACTTACTTCCTTCTTTCTTACTAATTACAACTTACTACTTACTACTTACTACCGACTACCGACTACCGACTTCTTCATCCCTCATTCCTTTACTCTATCACCAATTCCTGATTATCTCCAAATGTTTCGTAACCTGATGTAATTACTTTCTCTCCGGGTTGCAGACCGGCCGTTACTTCATAATAAAGCGGGTTTTGCCGGCCTATAGTTATGTTGCGACGGGTAGCTGTCTTGCCATCTTTCGATACAACAAAAATCCACTGACCGCCCGTAGTCTGATAGAATGATCCGCGGGGAACCATGACAGCTTCAGAAGGTTGCCCCAGTTGCAGGTTGATATAATAAGTTTGTCCTGCGCGGATATTATCCGGTCTTAATCCGGCAAAAATAAAGTCAGTCTTAAATTGTTTATCGCGTACTTCCGGGTAGACTTTCCGTACACACAGGGCAAAGTTTTTATCCTGCCGTTCAAAGGTAGCACTCAGTCCTGCTTTTACTTTGTCGATATAATGTTCGTCGATCAATGCTTCGATTTTATAATCGGACAATACACTGATTTGTCCCATCCGGCTACCTGAAGAAACCGATTGACCAATTTCAACATCGAGTGATCCCAGTTGACCGTCGATCGGAGCCTTCACGTTCAGATTATCTATGCGCTGGCGGACAAGTAGTAAGTTTTCACGCATATTATGCAGACTTTCTTCCATCTGTCTGATTTGAATGCCCCTGTAAATGGAATCCTGCTTTTGGCGTTCCATAACAAGTGTCCTGCTGTTTACGGCAAATTCATAGTCTTCCCTGGCTTGCAGATACTCTTCTTTCGAAGTCAGTTTCTCCGCGTTTAATTGGGTAAATTGAGTATATTTTCGCATCTTCCGCTCCACATCCAATTCAAGTTGAAGCTTTTCTTTTTTCAGACTGAGCCTTTCCTGTTCCATCTGCACCTGCGTATTACGTAGAAAGTTTTGCTTCTCGGCTAACTGGGCTTCGCTGTCAAGGATACTCAGGTTCAGCATAGGGTTTTTCATACGGATAATCACATCTCCCTTATGCACCATAGCACCTTCTTCCACCACTTTTTGTTCCACCATTCCGCCTTCAATGGCACTTAATTGGATGGTATTTATAGGTTCTACCTGTCCGTTGATGCGTATATAATCGTTGAACTCACCTTTACTTACCACTTCTACCATTAATTTCTGTCCGTCAACTGTCAACCGGGATGTATGATTGCCAAAAATAATCCACACAATAAGCAGTAACAGCACGCTTCCTCCCATAAGGTAAGGTATGTGTTTCTTTCTCAGTCCTTTTTTCTTCTCAAGAATAATATCCATAAACTAAATTGTTAGTTCTTATAATTTTACATCACTAAAATAAAAAACAATAAACCCTTCTAATGGAGCATACGACATTCCGTTTTTTCAGGACCACAATAGTATACACAACAAAAGCTAAAAAAAATATAACCACAATAGTCACAATAGTACACAATAGAAAACACAACAAAGCTCAAAATGCATTACCATAAAATTTACAATAGAAAAATAAATAAAATTCAAAACTACAAACTTAAAAACATATTAAAAAGAATACAATAATAATAGAAAAATAGAAGCAATAACAGTCTCTATTTACAATATAATTATTTATAATATCTTAAAATACCGCCAGGTATTTTCCTATTGTGTTCTTTTCTTCTTATTATATTCAACTGGAAATGAATAAATTGTAAATATTCTATTGTGTTCTTCTATTGTGTCCTATTGTGCCTATTGTGGTTACGTATTTGTATTTGTATTTGTTGTGTGGTAAATTTTTTAATCTGGTAAAGTAGATATAATTATAGAATTGTCAATTGTACATTGCATTGCCCCTGTAATAATTCAGCAACTTCAGTTTCAACTGATATTTCAGGTTGGTGTAAAGTTCTTCTATCTCTGCATTTAGCAACCTGTTGGAGCTGGTGTTGAGTTCCAAAGCACTGATCAATCCTTCGGTATATTTACGTTGATTCACTTGATGGGCAGTTTTCATTGACTCTGTACGTTTTTGACCAAAATGATATTCATCCGACAAACCGTTTACATCAGCCACAGTTTTTTCTATATCACTATACACTTCCCTCAATGTTTCTTCGCGCTCAGTTTGTGCAATAATCAACTGTTGCTTGCTGCGTTTCAGGTCTGCAGAACGTGAAAACCCATTGAAAACAGGTACATTGAGTGAGATTCCGATATAATAGTTTCCATTTGCATTTAATTGTTCTTTAAATGGAGTATAAGCCGATCCATCCATCAATCGGGAAAAATAAGTATTGATACCACCATTAAGTGACAGTGTTGGAAAGAAATTGCCTTTAGCCACAATCACTGCCATTTTTGTCGATTCCAACGATTTGTTCGATGCCAGTACTTTGGGTGAATATCTCAATACTTTCTGATATAGTTCAAAAACATTTTCACGTATTGTATCTGTCAATAAAACAGGATCACTATCGGTAATCTTAAAGTCCTCATTTATTGGGAAATTCATTTTTTCTTTCAGACGGATAATTTCCTGAATTAATAAATTATTTTGTTTGGTGAGTAAAGATTGATCTTCAGCTTCTTTGGCTTGCAACTCGGCCACATCCGGATCCGATTTCATACCCAGTTCCGCCATTCGTTTTACCTGTTTCAGATTAGTAATACTCTCATCAAGTTGTTGGTTGGCTAATTTTACCGTTCCCTGATAATACTGAACATTGAAAAATATTTCAAGTGTTTCGTATGCCACCAAATCATTTGTATCCTGCAATTGTTGAAGTCCCATTAACCGGTTTAGCTTTTCCATTTTTACCCTTGAAAATTGTGCTAACCCATCAAACAAAAGCATCGACGAATAGATACCATAATCATTGTACACAGTATTAATGTTATCATATTTATAGGTGTCTTTATTCAAAACATGTCCAAAAGAATTAGTGACATCGGCATTTGCATTGATGGTTGGAAGTAAACCTCCAATCGCTTCGATCCTGTTCTGCTTGTAAATTTCGTTTTGTGCTTCCTGTTTGGCACGCTTCGTACTATGTTCCACAGCATAACGCATACAGGCTTCCGCATTCCACACTTTTTCCTGTGCCGACAGTAGAATATTACAAAAACAAAAGACGATCAAAACCAATTTCTTCATACAATTTTCTCTTTAACGCAAGTTCTTTATCCAAAACTGTGCCATATAGTATAATTTATTGATTATGTTATGTTTAATCTAAAATAAAATAAGATCAAGTGTAAAAAAACTTTACACACAATGTAAATAATTTTACACTTGTTTAAATAATTGTACCTGGAAGAAAGTTATACGGAAAGCTACATAACTAAAAACAATCAACATTTTTCTATAAAATAAACAGACTCAAAATGAAACACGAATGCAACATCCCTGACTTAGTACAATTTGTTTTATAGGAGAACAACCTGACTTCGTCGAAAACATGTCAGCGTTAATTATTTGAGCCTATTGTGGTTAATTTATTTTATAGGAGAACAACCTGACATCGTCGAAGACATGTCAGCATTATTTAATTTCCGATTCATTTGAAAATTTACAAAATAAAAGTATATTTGCAAAAAATAAAAAAGAAAAATATGAATAAAAAAGTAGTTATTATCGGAGGTGGTATTGCCGGATTATCTGCCGGAATTTATTCTGCTATGAATGGTTTTGAAACTGAAATTATCGAAATGCACGACGTAGCAGGCGGACAGTGTACTGCATGGGACCGCAAGGGATATCGCTTTGACTTTTGCCTTCACTGGTTGGTAGGAACTTCAAAAGGAGCTTTTAATCAGATCTGGAAAGAAACAAACGTCATAAATAAGGAAACCGAAATAATCGACCATGAAATTCATTCACGTATTTTGGATGATGATGGAAATGAATTTATCATCTATACCAATATCGACCGTTGGGAAAAATACCTGATTGAGTTAGCTCCCGAAGATAAGGCGTCTATTCGGAAAATGTGCACCGATATGCGAAAAAGTGCTTTACTGGAACCATTTGCTACACCTCCCGAATTACGAAGCACATTCGATTATATAAAAATCTTACCTAAAATGCTTCCGGTATTTAATGTCATACGGAAATTCGGAAGAATGACATGCGGTGAGTATTTCGATAAACTCAATTTTAAAAGCAAAAGGATTAAATCTGTTTTCTTCGCAATGTATGGTAACCGTAATTTTTCGGCATTAGCATTTATATTTATGCTGGGTTGGTTCAATCAGAAAAATGCGGGATATATCAAAGGCGGATCTTACCCTATGGCACAACGAATGGTAGAGAAATTCGGTAAACTGGGTGGTAAAATCTCATACAAAAAGAGAGTCGAAAAGATTATCGTCGAAAATAATGTTGCCAAAGGAGTAGTCCTGACTGATGGATCAACTATTCCGGCTGATTACGTCATCAGTGCTGCCGATGGATATTCAACGATATTCAACATGCTGGATGCGAAATATATCTCTAAAGAAATAGATTTTGCGTACAAAAACTGGGAGCTCTTTACCCCTATTGTGCAGGTTTCTTTCGGGATAAATAAAGTTATATCCTCTGACTCACCAATACTCATTAATATTTCGAAAGGCATGGAAATTGGGAAAACAAAACTGGATAACGGATATTCGGTTATGAATTATGCTTACGACACAACCATGGCACCCGAAGGAAAAACAACCATTGTATTGAGATATGACAGCCCCTGGAAATTATGGGAAAACATGGATGGAAAAGAATATAAAGCCGAAAAACTTCAGATTCAGAAAGATGCTACAGCCTGTCTTCAAAAAGAATATCCCGGCATTTCAGAATTCATTGAGGTAATTGATGTAGCAACCCCTAAAACCGATGTCCGTTACACCGGAGTAAAAGATGGAGCGTACGAAGGATTTATGCCTTCGAAGGATAACATGATGAAATCGCTTAAAATGCAACTTCCAAACCTTCAAAACTTTTATATGGCCGGACAATGGTTATTCCCGGGTGGCGGACTCCCTCCTTCCGCTCAAACCGGCAAATGGACCGTTCAGTTGATTTGTAAAAAAGAAAAAAATGAATTCATTTCAAACAAATAGTAAATCCGCGTAGGGGCGTACCCTTGTGGTCGCCCATTTCATCCGTGTTCTATGTCTCCGGAACACGGAACACGGAACACGGAACACGGAACACGGAACACGGAACACGGAACACGGAACACGGAACACGGAACCTTTCAAACCTTTCAAACCTTTCAAACAACCATTTAACAAAATGTCATCAATTCACCCCAATCCCTGACATTTGTTCATTTGGGGTTCCCTCGGACTTCCCTTGGGATACCCTTGGACTTTCCTTTAGATAAGAAGAGTAACAAAAAGAAATAAACACAGCGATTTTAACAGCAAAATGATAATTGCTGCAAACAGGACAAATGATTATTGGTGGGAAGATGATTGAATCGGGTAACTCTTTATGAAAAGTCTATTCAATTAATGTACAAACATACTAAATATTTTTAATCCCGCATAGTTGATTTGATATTTTATTTTAAAATAATAATCCTCAAAGTCTTTTCCTGTAAATACTTCGCAACCTAATATCTGAAAATAAATTATTGGAGTGACATTATATTAATCTGCTTAAATTAATGTAATCTGTATAAATTTCATATTATTTTCTGTGTTAATCTACTTAATAATAATCTGTGTAAATCTGTGTAATCAGTGGACAATCTTAATATTATCTGTGTAAATCCTCTTCATAATCTGTGTAAATCTGAACATATAGTTAAATAATAATAAAATAATTTGATTTCAATATATTAGTTGTACTTTTGTACCGTTGTTTATGCAACTAATAAAAAGTATCCTATGAAACAAATACTCGATGACGAAGTATTCAGCATTTTAACCGGTAAAATTTCAACCGCTATCAACCGGACATTCCTCCGTGCTTTTGCAAATGAAGGTATTGAAATTACCACCGAGCAATGGTCGGTTCTGGCATGCTTATGGAAGAAAGATAAAGTGACTCAACAGGAGCTTTGTGATTTAACCTCGAAAGACAAACCCAGCATGACCAGATTAATTGACAAACTGGAAAAAAGAAACCTCGTGACACGCGTTTCCGATCATAATGACCGGCGTACGAACCTGATTCATTTGACGAATGGTGGTAACGACCTTCAACAGAAAGCAACTGAAATTGTTCAGCAGGTTGCTACAAAAACACTGAATCATATTACTGAAGATGAATTAAATACAAGCCGTATTGTGTTGAAAAAGATAATGGCTAATTTAAAGTAATTTTTTTATAACATTAGTTGCATACACAACTATTGTCTAAACAATATCATAAATTAATAGTAGATTTAACTAAGTATGAAGAAAATAGCGTTGGTTGTATTTGAAATCATTTTTTGCATGCAAATGTATTCTCAAAAAGTACTGCAACTCGAAGATTGCAGGCAAATGGCTCTGAACCATAACAAAAGCCTGCAAATGGCACAGGAAAGTGTAAATGCTGCCCGCGAATTGAAAAAGGCTGCTTTTACTCAGTTTTTACCAAATTTCTCTGCAAATGGTGCTTACACCTGGAATCAGAAGAATATCTCTCTTTTAGCAGAAGATGCTCTCCTACCCGTCGGATCTAAAATGGCTGATGGATCATTCGGTTTTACTGCCGACCAGATCTCAAACAAATGGACATTAGTAAATGGTCAACCGGTACCGCTTGATGCTAATAGCACTCCTTTTAATCCCCAAACAAGTCCCGACAAGATTCAATGGAAAGACTATGCTTTATTGCCTAAAAGTGCTATGGAATACGATATTCATAACGTATTTGCAGGTACAGTTGGTTTTATACAACCAATTTTTATGGGTGGAAAAATTCTTGAACTTTACCATTTGGCAAAATACGGTGAAAACCTGGCTCAGGCACAACAGGAAAATAAAATTACCGAATTACTGCTCGAAGTGGATGAAGCTTACTGGAGGATTGTCTCTCTCGAAAACAAAGTGAAACTGGCTGACGATTACCGGAATCTTATTGCTCAACTTGATTCGAATGTCAATGTAATGATTGAAGAAGGTGTCGCAACCAAATCAGAAGCCTTGAAAGTGAAAGTAAAACTCAATGAAGCCGACATTACAAAGACAAAAGCAGAAGATGGCTTAAACCTCTCCAGAATGGCTTTAAATCAATTATGCGGCATTCCCTTGGATGAAAGCTATACCCTTGTTGATCAGGATTTGACTACCGAAACAGTTATTCCGCTTATTCCAATCGATCAGGCAATATTAAACCGTCCTGAAATAAAAGAACTCACCCAGGTTGAAAACATGGCAAAATCAAATGAAAAAATAATGCTGTCACGTTTTATGCCAAACATTGCGTTGGCAGGAAATTACCTGATATCAAATCCAAATTCATTTAATGGATATAAAAATGAATTTGGCGGAATGTTTACGGTAGGCATTGTGGCTAATGTTCCTCTTTTCCATTTTGGAGATAAATTTCACACATTGAATGCTGCCAGATCACAACACAGGCTGGCTACACTGCAAATAGAAGAAACAAAAGAAAAAATACAACTTCAAATTAAACAATGTTCCTATAAAGTATCAGAGAGTTTAAAAAAGAAAATTGCAACACAACATAATAACGAGCAGGCCGAAGAAAATTTACGCTATGCTACCGAAGGTTTTAAAGAAGGTGTAATCACTTCGACCGACTTGTTAGGGGCACAAACTGCGTGGTTATCTGCCAAATCTGAGGATATAGATGCCAATATTGATTCGAAGCTTTGCAACCTGTATCTGGCAAAATCACTGGGCACCCTGAAAGCTCCGGAACTTAAATCACAATCAACTAAAACAAAAAAAAATCAAAAATAGTAACGTATTAATTTTTTTACAACAATGAAAAAAGGAAATCAGGATTTAAGAACCGGCTTAATTGCTTTAATAATAGTCGTTGTTTTGATATTCATCGTAGGTATAATCATCAATAGAAATGAGCCGGTGGTTATTCAGGGTGAAGCAGATGCATCCGAAACGCGTATCTCAGGGAAAATACCCGGACGGATTAAAGAATTCAAGGGAGAAGAAGGATCACAGGTTAAAACCGGCGATACACTTGTTATCATCGAAAGCCCCGAACTGGTTGCTAAACTCGAACAAGCCAATGCTGCCGAAAGTGCAGCTTCAGCACAGGACAGGAAAGCAAATAAAGGTGCACGGAAAGAACTGATTTCAGGTGCTTTCGATATGTATCAAAAAGCACTGGTGGGTGTTGATATTTCAAATAAATCATATATCAGGGTTCAACATTTATTCGATAAAGGAGTTGTTACAGCTCAAAAACGTGATGAAGCAGAAGCACAGTATAATGCTGCTGTAGCAACTTCAAACGCAGCAAAATCACAATACGACATGGCAAAAAACGGTGCTGAAACCGAAGACAAAGAAGCGGCTTTAGCACTGGTCAACAGAGCAAAAGGAGCTGTAAACGAAGTAAAATCATATATCAGTGAAACAACGTTAACTTCGCCGATCAATGGTGAAATAACAGAAATTTATCCCAAATGCGGTGAGTTGGTTGGAACAGGTGCACCTATTATGAGCATTGTTGACCTGAATGATATGTGGTTCACTTTTAATGTTCGCGAAGACTTGTTAGGGGACCTGAAAATGGGTAAGACTTTCAAAGTAAAAGTCCCTGCATTAAACAATCAGATTGTAGAATTGAAAGTAAACTATATCAAAGCTTTGGCTTCGTATGCTACCTGGAAAGCAACGAAAACAACAGGACAGTTTGATGTCAAAACATTTGAAGTGCGTGCACGTCCCAAAACAAGGATAAAGGATCTTCGCCCGGGAATGACAGCTTTGTTTGAAGAAACAATAAAATAAACTATTGTCCCCAAAAGGGGAACCAGGGTGATCAGAATCTATCTGTTTTCCCATAAACAGATGCTACTTTTAAAATCTTTATATCTTATCATATTCAACGACTTTAACTCCCCTTTTGGGGTTGGGGTAATTTCAACTTAATATGTCAAATAATCTGTTTACTGCCATAACGAAAACAATAACCCGTGAAGTAAAACGGATGACCGGCCGTCCGATATATTTCATTTCAACAGTGGTTATTATGACATTTAGTTATGTGTTCTTTCTGACTTTCTTCAACGAAGGTCAACCTGCTAAAATGCCCGTTGGAATGGTTGATCTGGATAATTCATCTCTGTCCCGTCAGTTTACGCGTAATTTGGAGGTGATGCAGCACACTAAAATTGTGATGCGTCTGAACAGCCACAAAGAAGCAAGGGA
>Ga0302186_10001115_pt1 | contig 22954 bp, 18 predicted proteins | sample II_Bog_E1_2_FD_198782 | JGI IMG/M metagenome (GOLD analysis project Ga0302186, IMG submission 198782) | Peat permafrost microbial communities from Stordalen Mire near Abisko, Sweden - II_Bog_E1_1 | ecosystem: Environmental > Terrestrial > Soil > Wetlands > Peat | place: Sweden: Abisko...
ATTATATTTCTTTAATATATTGCCTGCACTGCTCCATCTCTTTTCTAAACAATTCATCTTCTTAATTCTAGTCGAACAAGCACTCATCCCTTTAATAACTCGAAGAAGGCACAGTATCTATATCTTTCCTTTATTGCTGATTTATATTGTTTGTTCTATTGAAACTCATACAGAAATTAAATATATTTATAGAATTAATAAGTTCTAAAATTGCAAATAAGTTAATGAATTATTTCTTCAATAAGTAAACATGAACCATCGGAGATCAAATCATATTTAGCGTTAAATATAAGTCTAGTATAGCATTTGAGTTCTATTTTCTTTCATCTGCAAATTTTAATTTCGTGCCTTAATATATCTTTCTTTCCAAATTGATATTTCATGCGCCATTGCTTTTTTATGAGCCTCTGATTCATCTATCAATTGTTTTTATGACATATAATTTTTCAATTGAAGCTTTTTAATGGTTTTTTTTGCTTCAAACAATTCTTACTCATATGTATTAGTTTTTTCGCTATTGTTTGAGGCATCTTTTATTTTGAAGGTTGATTCATCAGTCATTTACAGGGTAGATATTTTATAATTTTATAGAAGTTTGAGGTGATCATAATTTTATTGAGTCAATAGCTCATTCTTTTCTTTAAGTTCTTGAATTTATTCTATATTATCAAAGGCATACTTTGGCAGTCATCAATATCCCTCTTAAAAAGTCCATTTTCTTTCCTATAGTAAGCAAGATCTTTTTTATACGTAGCGCTTTGTTTCCTCAGCAATTAAATTTCCTTAATTTAGGCTGTTTAAATAGGCTCAACCATTTCATTGATGATCTGGGAATTAATTATCATCTTATGTTCAAGATATTTGGCACCATTAACTCCAGAAAAATTTAAATTGTTTGAATAACAATCTGACACTTTTGAAAAATTCATACCATGGATTTGAAAGCCGAAGTTTGATTCTTCTAATTGCTTTTTTTAAGAATTATTTGTTCTATAAGTTAATTGAATTTATGATTCTTTCTTTTTATGAGAATCATTATTTTTTAATTTAGAACTGACTTTTTTATCACTCATGTGAACTGAATTGCATTCGTCTCTTGTTATTCCATGACATTTATTGCAGTTAAGTGGCTTAAGGAAATTTGCAAAATTTAAAGTACTTTCCTTGAGACCTTCATCATCACTCATTCTTGTATTCTCCACCATATTTATGCAGTTTTAATTTTTTCCTTTATTCATTTGTAAATGAAGATTCTTTTATCGAATCGCAATAGAATATTGTTTTTTCTTTTCAAGTAAGGTGAGAGCAGTTGAGATCTAATCGCCAAATTCCTTTTTGAATTGATATCCGTAGGCATTTGTACGATCAGTATATGATTTTTCTTTGGGCTTTTTCAAGAATTCTATGGCTAATGGAGGAACAATATTTTCCTTGTCACAATTTTTATTCATTTTGAGTATATTGCTTCTGATATTTAACAGATTTATTATAATTATAAATTAAAACCGTCAAATATTTTTAATTATAAAGCTCTTAATATTATTATCCTTTAACTAACACAAAATAATGCATGATCTTTCTTGATTTTATTAATATACAAAACATAGGAATCATTATTTAATTAATTTTGAAATAGAATAACTTAATTGAAATTATAGATGAATATACGTAAAGTCGACTCCTCTCACTTCTTAAAAGAAGATGTAGATACTGATAATCTATTTGATTTAGTGCTACCTGCTACTGCCAAAGACACAAATATTCACACTTTTACTGAGTTTAAAGAATGGATGGTGCATTCATTTCATATTAAAACCCAATTAAACACTTCCAGCTATATTAAAAAGAATGATATTATTCATTCCCTTAAAATAAAACCATCAAAATCTCTAAGCAATGATGGTGGTAATGAGCCATCTCAATTTTTGGGGGGCATTAAAAAAAGGCCTTCAATGAACTATAATAGATTAGAACAAATTGAAGAAAGAAACCAAGCAATGGAAAGCTCATATTAAGTTGGATCGAGGACCCACTCTCGTAAGCATGAAAGAGAGAAATAGGCATAGTTAGGCTTATAATATGGTTTATAACTTCGATAAAATAGCATAATTGGTAGTAAATCTGCACACTCGAGTCGATCTTTTAATGGATACTAGCAAATCAATCAATATTAGCTTAAGTAAAGGATCGGGAAGGGTTCATTTGCAGAAGTATATCTCGGAATTGACACTGAAAGTTAAAATAATCAAAAATACGCAATAAAAATATTAGAAAGCAAGCAAATTAAAAAAAAATTCTTATTAAAAAAAAATAGCTCTACATTAGACTTTGGTTCTAATGACAACAACAGCGAAATTGATAGCCCCAGAAAGAAGGAAAAATAATCTTTAGCAAGCATGTTCATTAAAAACTAGGTTGCTATCCTAAAAAAAATGAATCATCAATACATCACCAAATTATATGATGTCATTGTAGATGACTAAAAATCTAAAATTTTCCTTGTGCTGTAGTATTGCGGAAATGGATTTATCAACTAAGATAAAGTAAATAAAGGGTGTTATCGCCGATTGTTGGAATCTGAATGTAAAAGATATTACAAACAGCTCTCTAATGCTCTTGACTATAGTACAAATTTATTAAATTAGTTCATAATGTGGCAAAAATTGCCCATCGAGATATAAAGCCTTAGAATATTCTTTTATCAGAATATGATGAAGTGAAAATATCAGATTTTGGACTAGGTACTCATAAGATGAATGGAAAAAAACAAAGTGGAACTCCACTATATATGTCCCCTGAAAGTTTAGCTCATGAAGGAGAATCCTCAAGTCAATCTTGCGACATATGGGCTTTGGGAGTTACATTACTCGTTTTACTGACTGGAAAGCATCCATAATTTTAAGGAAATAGAATTGATGTTAAGAAGAATGCAAGTGGTCTTAAAGATGTCTCTGACAACTGTAAAAATTTTCTCAATCAATGCCTCGAATTGGATGTCAGTAAGCGTCTTACAGCTTAAAAGCTTATATCGCATCCTTGGCTTGGAGGTTAAAATTCAGTATTACGCGGCTTAGTTAATTATGGTATCTCAATAACTGCAGAAGATTAATTAAATATTTTTTCTACTTTAAACAGAAATACCAATGAGATAAAGATAACAATAAACTGATTTCTTTTTATTATAGTTATAATAATTCTATTAATCATATATGAATACTATCAGTAGCATAACAACCATCCTACTAATCGTAACATTAGCAACATTTTTTATTTCTTTTTCTGGAATGGGATCTGAACCAAAGATAAAATAATCCTTAACGAAATCATCAAATTAAAAAAAGGATGAATCTGCATTTTAAAAATCATTGAAAAGATTGTCATTTGCATAATGGTGCCTTTTATTTGGTAAATCCTATGCAAACTAGAATGTAAGAGACAATTTATTTAGGAAAAGCATTACCGAGAACAGATTTATTTAAAGAATCTTTTGCAAATTAATCTTCATAATCAATAATACTAAATGGGTTTAAAAACTTGGTTTATGGCTTTAAATGCTTACAGTGATATCTCAGAAAAGGAGTTTATGGATAGATATACTTGGAAAAAAACAACAGGTCTTCAGATAACTTCTTCATGTCAAGGATCAATTATGGATGCTCCCAATCCGCCAGCTACATTGGATTGGGGAACTAAAGTGACAGCTGTCAAAGAGCAAGGGACATGTGGTCAGGATTGGGCTATAGTGGCTGCATCAGCAGTCGAAAGTTTATATGCTCTTAAAGTTGGAACTCTTCCAATTTTATCAGTTCAACAATTGCTTGAATGTTCGGGAGATTACGGAAATTAAGGATGTTTTGGCGGTTTTATGGACCAGGCTTTTTGGTATATAATTGATAATGGAATCGCAACTAAAATGACATATCCAGAGAGATAAGTTTCTACCTGCAAATATGTGTTAAATATGAAATTTACCAGCTTTTCTCGCTGCTCTAAAGTTCCATCCCAAAATTACTCAAAACTTCTTTCTGCAATAGTGCAGCAACCGGTTTCAGTAGCTATTAATCAAAGCCCAGATATGATAAGTTATGGTGGAGGAGTTTATGATGGAAAATGTACTTCTGATATAAATCATGGCATGCTGCTCACTGGTTACGGAGAAGACGATCAGCCATATTGGATTTTGCGTAATTCTCTTGGTACTACTTGGGGGATTAGCGGATATATACATATAAAAAGATTATTGACGGATGGAGATGGAAAGTGTGGAATACAGTTGGCGGCATCTGTTCCTCAGAACCTTAAATGATTAATCAAAGTTATAAATCAAGAGAATAATTTAATTTATGCAAATTTGGAACTTGTAGAGATCAATAAATGTGTAGTTATAATTTTATCAAACAATTAAAAATATCGAATAGAATTACAATATTATTTTTCCAAATTTGTGCAAATACTCTTGGACTTGAACCATGATAAAATAGTTGCATTTTCCAAATGTTTAATTGTTCTGTTTAATATATATAAGATTAAGTAAGAAATGTCAAACTTTTATCCAAATACTTCAAGCTAGCTATATTTGACATACACATATACTGCTGGACGCAGAAACATTCAAGATCGGGAGCGTAACTCCAAGATAAGTATACGTAACTTTAATACCATAAGTCGTTTGAGCTCTTTTTCTCAATCTTCTGGGATGAACTAATTTACTAAAACTTCACGTATTAATGCTCTTCCCCCAAAATCGAAAATTATCATAAGTAAATGTTCTACGCTTGACTCCTCAAAGAGAAAATAGGAAGCAGATTCCTAATAGGAGAATAACAGCAAAATCAGTATGGAATAATTTACTCCTCTCGCTCGCAAGAGTGAATCCATTGTGTCTGAAAATTTGGAGTATGATACAATTAAGCCATTGTTCAACTGGAATAAAGTTAGCATGTTTTGTGGATTTTAGGGATTAAAACTCGGAGAAAACGGTTGTCTCTGCAAATAGCCATGTCCTTGGAAAAAGGCTTGGACAAAACATGTGCATAAGCATGACTTACTCACCTTTAAAAAGATTCTGAAGTAAAAGGTAAAAGAATCAAATTTATAGCAAATATAAAAGGACATACATCGCACACATCCTGAGTGCCCTACTTTTCAGCGAAACCTCTCGTTTAGTTTGATGTTGAAAAATGTGTTAGTTGCATACAGCATTTATGATATGCAAATAGGTTACGTGCAAGGGGTGAATATGATAGCAGGAGTAATTCTCTACCATGTAAAAAATGCAGAACAAACATTTTGGGCTCTGGTAGAAATGATGGAATATCAGTAGTTGAGGCTAATTTATTTGGATGGATTTAAGCATTTGCACGCTCATTGCCACACTATTAACAATATTTTAATGAGCAAAGTATATGACCTTTATGAACATATGTCTAATCTTTAAGTTAATCCTACTTCCTTTTTGAGTGGGTGGCTATTAAGTCTCATGAGCAACTCTATTCCCATGGAGTATATGCATGAAGTACTAGATCGCTTCCGTAAAAGAGGATGGACATACATTTACCAACTCATTGTTACTTATTTGCTTTTTATCAAAGAATTTCTTCTTTTAAGTCAAGATCAGGGGGAGTTTCTGATAAATCTCAGCACGAAGAACTCACGTTAATTAGGCGTACAATGGAAGGAGATGATTTAAACAGCTGACAAATTGATATTGTGAGATTTTTTTTCAATATAATTTTTATCATAATATCTGATAGGCTGAGTCATTTTGAAAACAATAATTTAGTTTTTAAATAATAATCATATTAATTAGGAAATACAAGATCAGTCATCGTTGATTATCCACCGTATAACCTATACGATTTAAATAATCAGTGGTCTCTAGAATAGAAGCTAAAACTTTTTCCATGCTGGAAGGTTTCGGGGGTACGTTGATTTGCACATCTTTAGCTTCGTCTTTTATATTCTTGCCCTTTTTAGCGTAAAAGTTTAGTAAAATCATCTGAATACACCTTCACATACCTCATCCTTTTTCATATAGTCATTGATCTAACCGGAATATCCTCGTAGCTCTTAAATTTTTGAAAAGATAGTCTTCATGCCTTTTTAGAGATCTCCTATAGAATCGTTCAGATTATTATCGCATTATGCTAATAATTCTTTTTCTTTTGTCTATAACAATGTCCGCACTTCATCAAAAGCTCTCTTAATTTGAATTTTAACCTGTCCGTTATGATCAGTAAAACTTCTAATATTTTTATCAACCTCACTCTTTAAAATCAAAAGATTTTCAATACTAGACTAAATTTTGTCTATGCTGGCATCCAGTTATCCTTTGATAACAGGATGAGACTTTTTAATAGTCTTGACATCATGATCCTTATGCTTTCCTAAGTAGGGTAATTTTTACCATGGATGACACACTCAGGACAAATGCACTCGCAAAGACAATCAAAGCAAAAATAGAGAATATCTTCATCTGGGTGCTCTACACATGATTTTTTAATGGAAATAGTGCTCATTGGTAGATTTACAGAGGATGGATTTTTCACTTGAGAATTGTAATTGTATTAGCGGATAGGCTGTCTTTCTGGAACTCTATCATATGATCCTTTCAATCTGTCATCAATATTAACTTTAGCTGCTACTCGTTCTGATCTATCGACTTTTTAAACTCTGTTGATATCACTTGCTTTAACAGATGTTGGCTTTTGAGTAGGAATAAGCCTTTCAAGTTCTGCGATACTCTAAGGGTCAAGAGGAGTCTTTTCATAGCAAATTTAACAGACAATGCTCTATCTTATAGAGACTGTACATTGGCTGGTTTTTTTTTCTTGAGTTAAAAAGAAAGACGTTCTGCGGCACAGTCAAGACATAAATCATGACTACAGGCCAGCATAAGTATATCTTCTGGTAATTTGTTGCATTTAATGCACCTTTGAGGTTCCTCCATGATATCTATGACTTCTAATTTAAATTTACTTATTAATGTGATAGAAATATCTCAATACATGAACTACGTTTTGCTTTATAAGTAGTATCGAGGCAGTTACGCTTATTGATGATTGATTAAAATAGAACAACTGGTAATTTAATATATTTTCCAATAATGATGAATCTACAAGCTAAGTTAGTAGTAGCTTTCGTTTGGTGTATTATTGTCTTTGAGACTACCTGCTATCTCTACCTTTACAGTCCTCTTCTCTACCTCTAGGTAGTTTCTCTATCATTTAGAATGTCCTTCTCTTCCTTCTCATCCTACCAGTCTTCATAACTATAGTTTCAATTCTCTGCATTAGTTACTATAAATCAATTTATTGTTCCCCAGGATATCCGTCTCGTCATATTGTATTTAATTTTCGAATCAGAACCTGCATTACCATGATGAGTTGGAGTAAATTAAATAAAGTACTCTAAAATTAAACTAAATGAGAAGATTATGGAGGAATAATCCCGCAACAAGGCAAATCAGGATGTAATCATCTTTTTTTTCAGAGAATAGATCAACAGTTTAAAGACTATTTCCTATTGTAAAACATGCGAGTTGGTCAAGGAATAAAGAGTTCATCATTGTAGTATCTGCAAAATATGCATACAGAGAATGGACCATCACTGTCCTTGGGTCGGCAATTGTGTTGGAAAGCTAAATCATAAGTATTTTATCCTCTTCTTGTTTTATGCCACGGTAAACAAAGATTAATTTAGACCGGTCTGCTCATTGTTGCAATCAGCTTTACTATAGACTGGTTAAATGGATAATTTTACGCAAGCCAGCTCAGTCACATTTAATACTTAACATTTTATTTTTCCTGTATTACATCCTACATGCTTGCTCTCTCAATTGGCTTTTTGTTTGTCACTCAGATGCTCACAGCATGCAGAAATATTACCACCCTTGAATCCTTCACTGAGGGGATTTATGAAAAAGTATATTATATTATACTTAGAATCCTTTTCAAGGATTGAGTTGCTTGGAAAATTTAAGATAAATTTTTGGATCATCAACTTGGTTTTTGCCTACTGACCCTTTTCCGACAGATTCTCCACTCACTAACGGAACTATTGATGTTTTATGATTGTATATGCACTTATATGTTTCAAGGGACTGCTCATAATAACTAAATTGATCAAGTAGTTATTATGTTTATAAAATGTAGGAATTAAAAAAAATTAATTAACATTAAATTGTGAGCCATTTATTTTCAATCGCAAAAGTTTGAGGTCTTTTTGTATTTCAAATGATAATTAAGAGGATCAAATAATTTATAGAATTTTAATAAATTATTCAAATGTTGTTTCGATAAAATCAAAATATTTATAAAGCAAAACTTCCATTATCAATGGATGTACTGTCTTTGGCGGTGACTATAAAGATTGGCTTTTATACATTCTTTTATGTTATTAATCTCCCAAAATGGGTCTTTTCCTTAAAATGTATCGTCATTGGCTAATATTTACATTTTGTCCTCCATAAGTTTGAGTTTACTCATTATAAACTACCGTCTACTCTTTTTAGAGCTCGTGAATTGACTCTGGCTTTTATATTGTTTGGAATCGTTAGTAACTCGATAATTAACTTCTGAGGGAGCGTATCCAAAATAACGATCATCTGGCATTATTCTTGAATGTGATTGCTTTCCAACGCAGAAACTGGCTGTTTACCGAATGTTGTTTGTTTATGTTCCACGCATTTGACAGTTGGAGGCACTATGCGATATGTTGCGACTATTCACTAGTTTTAATTTTTCTAGCAGATGATGCAATGTTGATGGATTCTGCACGTTTGAATTGATGATGAATTCTTCCTCCTTTGCTGGACGCCGGTAAGTCCTGACAGTGCCCTATACAAATTTAATGGGACTGATATCCGAAATGGCATATGTAGTATTGAGATTAGTGCGTTTGGTTGTACCAACTGGATTTTTATACTCGTTCATACCCACTTTGGAATAGGTCATATTTCTGTAATTTTTCATGTTTGACATCGCTTTCATTAAGATTCCTTGCTGCTTTTTTTTTATGATTCCAACCAGAACTTAAATTCCTTCACATTCCAAATCATAGTGTCGCACTTCCATTGATTAATCACCATTTTCCTAAAATAGCACGAGTCTTTTAAAGAAGATCGAGTTTAATTTAAGATTTAACTGGATAAGCTTAAACGGTAATTGCTTTTTTTATTTCGTTACGAGCATTTCTCAAAATATATTACTAATTAATTATTCAAAGAGCTTATACTGACAGGCTCCAACATGACCAATTAGTCTAAAAAATAAGTACTAAATTAAAAAAAATATCCCATCTAGATTTGTCTTGTGTTTTCCTCAGATTATAATTCGATTGATAATGGTAAATTTAAAAGAAAAATAGTCACGTTTTGATTAGGCTATATTCATTTGAAATTAGTTTGAAATGTCGAAGCGCAATGAATTCAACATTGGAGAAACACAGAAGACTAGCGTGAAGGTGGTCAATGCTCCTGGTGGACAGTCTAATTGGTCTATAGGATGGGAGGAAAATAAACCTGATGCTAAAAAGCAAAACCCTAACAGTTTGTTTATATTTACTCAGTAATGAGCTATCACAATCAGAGTAACATAGTACTAGGAGAGACGACCAAGGAGTAATTGGAGGAGAAAAAGAGGCTAGAGTAGGAAAAACAAAAAAAAGATGCACTGAACAACAAATTGCCCGGTTATGACCCTCGTCAGGGAGGCAAGAGCACTCTTTCATTTGGAGAGGAGAAAACAGATTATCGCAAGAAGGACGAGGTGTTCACTTCAGTTCGCGTAAAGAATCCTCCAGGAGGCAAGTCCAGCATCCAATTTGGTTGATTCCCTCACATATGCCCCATACTCTTACATTTTGCGGGGCTACCAAGCGATTCATAAGTGAATTATCTTTGCTGGCTATTTTAAAGTGAGTTAATAAGTTAAAACTATCAATTGTTGGTCCAATGAGATGAAATGTGCTAGTTTTCAGTCACATCCCATACAAATAACTCTCCTTTTGAATTTCCGGCACTTAGAACAGGACCTTCATCCTGATCCAATAAGTCTAAGCACATCAAAATTCCCTGAGTCTTATAATGAATACGCATTTAGGGTTTTTGGAGGCGATGGGCTGAGACAGATCGTTTAGGTTCCACACTCGTACATTCTCATCCTCGGAGCAAGTATAACAAAGGTTTTTCTTGCCAATTTTGATGTCATTAGCTCTTGAGTTATGTGCCTTGATTGAGGCCAACACCTTATTATTCTTTCGAACATCAAATAAATGCATATTGCCTTTAGAAGTGACATAAGCAATCTGAGACTGATTGTTGACGTTCCAGCATGCACTAAATAACTAGTATTCTACCTTTAGATTTCCTCCCCTTCTGCTGTTTTATGCAGTATGAAGTCATTAGGGAATCGTGAGTCAAGTATTGCGATTGAGCCATCATCACTGGCTGTGAATATAACTGAAGCATCAGCCTCACTCCATCCTACTTTTTTTAAAGCTGCCTTGTGATGGGTTGATGTGTGAATACATACTTATTTGGAAATGTCCCATATTTTAACTGTGCTGTCTACTGATCCTGACGCTAACACTGATAAGTTAGAATGATTCAGCGACAATGTAGTTACTGCGTCGGTGTGGCTTCCAGGTTTGAATTTTTTTTGTGTGTTTGTGAACTTCTTAGGTTTTTTCTTATTGGAGATAGCTTCTCCACCGAGGATGGCATCTGGCTGTATAGCCTCAGTAAGATCAAGGTTCCAAATCTCTATTTCTGGAAGAAAGCTAGAAACAATAGCATAATTGCCCCGAGTTGGGTTGTTGCTATTGATAGAACTTAGATTAACTTTAAGCCACTCAATATGGAGAGGAAATGCTGATAACATAATTTCGTGGTGTACAAACAGATTGTTAACATCCTGCTCATAAATATAAACTTCTAGACTGGAGTAGTCTTTATCCTAAAATAAGAAATGGTTTACTATCTTTCCTGTTACGATGAGAGCATCTGTATCCTTGATCAAGTAATCTTCTTTTTCATCATCCGAGAGGTCTTCGATGGCCATGGGGTACTGCCCTCCACCATGCATAAGTTCCATTAGGTTATCTCCAAAGACAGGCATATCATCTTCTTACTGCTCCATTTCTTCTCCATATTGTTGTTAAATGAGACTGAATATTCTGTAGAGTACCCCTCTGAAACCATGGGATCATTTTTCATTTAATTGATTTCCTCTTCGGTGAGTTCTATCTCCCTCGGTACTTTCGCTGCATATCCTTTATGAATCCAAGCAAGACAGGATATGTATGTTTCCGACTCCATTATTGTTATTATATAGGGCAATGACAACAACAATCCATTTCAAAATACTAAATTCACATAATCACCATAAGATACTCTAATTCTGGATTAAGAAATGAAAATTTGATCTAAAATTAAACTATTATTGTGTAGAGAATATTATTTTGACAGAGGCAGTTGAAATGACCAAATTGATATGTGTCATATTAAAAGATAAATTTATGAATCTGACAGCAAAATATAAAAGCAATACAGATTTGCAAACTAAAAGGAGCTTAAAAAGTAAATAAAATGATGTTATCCTTTTGCTGGATTGATTTTGTCATATAATTCATGAATCAAATAATCTTCTACATTACAAAAGTAGTTGAAGTATAGATGCATTTACTAGCCGCTATCTTCATTGACTACAACGCAATTTACTAGGTACTTAACTGAGAATGCTTCATCAATGCTCTTGCAGCACACTCTGCGAACAATCCTCCACTTCCGACTCCGATCACATCTTAAATTTCAAGCACATTTCCTGTGCCATCCAACTCCACTATTAATTATTTATCAATAACAATAAGAGTGGCTTACAAATGTCTAAGCTGTTTACCTGTCCGCCATTGCTTAGCATAATTAATACATGATTTTAGGGTCTGTTTCGGGTACTTTGCCATTACTTGTTACAATCCCTCCATAAGAGCAAAAGAATCTGCTGCGGATCCAGCAAATCCACAAAAGATTCCCTCATCAAGTTTTCTTATTTTTTTGGCATCCGTTTTGACTCTTGTTGAGCCATAGCTAACTTGGCCATCACCAATAATAACTGTTTCGTTATTTCTTTTCAGGGCTAATATGGTTGTATGGTGCCATTGGTCCTTTTCGTTCGAAAATAATCTGCGGATGACTCTGGCTAGCATGATCACAAATATTATTAGTTTTATAATAAATGAAATATCATTTTTCAATTGTTGCCTCGGATTCAATAATCGTTTACTGAATTTATTCAAATTTGTTTTTCTTCAGACATGTCAAGGAAATTATCTAGTAGAATACCAAATTACCTAGAATCATTATAATAAAGCCAAATCCTTGTCCGATTAGCGACCAGAGATTGAGAGATTACCATTTAAAGGAAGAATTTTATTTGCCTAAGGTTGCAGTTACTAACACACCCACCAACCATATTATTATAGTCCTTGAGACATCAACGAGAGAGCGAGCCAAGGAATTAATCTATTTTGAAATTACTGCCCCAATAGTATTGTAAGTTGCCATGGAAATTAAAAGCAATAAAATGGCGACTAAAATTAATGTATTTCCAATCGCCTCGGTAAAATATATTTATGGATCTTACCACACTGCGTCGCCATTAGAATTATAAACACAGGCATTCATTTAAAAAGGGCAATGAGAAAAAGTCAGCAAAGGTATAATAATAAGTGAAATAAGGATGCCAAATATACCCTCCATTCCAATTAATTGTAGGGGAGCTACTTTGTACTTAGTAAGCAGGTACTATTCAGAAACAAAGCGCAAACCACTTCCAATTAATGCAACTAGTATAAGCACATATCCTATGAGGACTTATTTTTTTTATTAAGAGGTTTCTGCATTTAAAAGGAGATTAATTAATCCTGCTATGGTAAGTCCTAGTAAAACAAATCCGCTTCCTATTAATTTTTGGCGTGTTGGTTTGGATTTAAGAATAATAAAAGAAAAAAGAAAGGTTGTAAGAACAGTCCCTCCATGAAGCATTTGAAATATAGAGCTGGAAATGAAATTAAGAGCTATGTATGAGCATATCATCGCTATATAATCAATTACTGCAGGTATAATAAAAATCCACTTGGAAGGTTTTATCACGCCCTCAACACTTTATTTTGGAGTTGAATGATCATTTCCTCTCCTCGCCACACAGTAGAGGACAAAAGAGAGGCAGTAGGAAACATACCGCATTGCTATCTACATAATTTGAAAATTAACTTGCATGTATGGATGATAAAAATGTTTCGAAAGTGTTGCCTACTCTACTTTTTGTTTGTTTTGCAGAGATAGTGCTGAATAATATTAGAATTACAAAGGGTGTTCAAGGAGCCACTGATTAATGCTACTATCAAAAGAATGATGTGCCTTCTTGTCATTAATATTGCATTAATTGCTATCGGGATAAATATATCATCACTATTGATATCGAGATAAATATCATCACTATTAATTTATTTCATCTTTTTCATCTTCAGAAATATTTTTCACTTAACTTTATTTCCGATGAGGCTTTTTTGGGGCTCGACGCAGAAGTCTTGCCTCAAGAAAGTTGCATAACTTTTCACATTATCTTTCTATTAATTCCTATTATGTTACAACAGTTTTTGTGAAATCTGCCCAAACGACTGTATAAAGAGGTTTATTAGGTTATTTCCCTTCAATACTATTAATGCGATCTCCAAAAAGCCAATGACACTGAGTCTTCAAAGGAGTATTAATAGGTATGGTGAATTCGCTGGCAGGTATGCAAACATTTTTATTGTACTATTTTTGTAGTTGTTTTGCCTTTTCGAAGAGTTGATTTTCGTCTTTGTTAATTCGCCTTCCCAATTTACGAATTCTCTTCCTTTCTTCTTTATGCTATAGACGATTTTTTTTTAACCGAACGCTTATCCCAGAAAAATTGTTTTATCTTTTAATCCTTTCGCAAAGAAGATCTATGCTTCGATCATATTATTCTAGCGCTATCAGGACTGATGGATGACGGCGAATGATTTCACTCTTCTTGACCCATTCTGCTTTAGTTTAATGTTGGCCTTTCCAATGAATCAAGTAGCTTTCATTTGCTTAATGTATATTTTTATCCAAAATTTTATGAATTTCCATGTTGTCAATCTTCAATTGAAAGTCCTTTGATATCTAATTTAAATAAATAAAGATGGATCATTTAAATTCAATTTATATAAATTTACACGTTATTAAATTTAATTCATTGTGGTTATTTGCCAAAATCAATTTATATTGTATATCAATTAATCAATAGATATATTTGATAATAGTTATATGGCTACAATCACTAAACTTTCTCGCTTCTTCCCTAATATGCTCTATTTCCAGAGCTCCAGAGTACCCACCTTGCAAGTTCAGGGTGTCATCACTCCTTAAACGTAGTTGCTACCCCATGCAGTACTCTTTACGTTCATGAAATGTTACAAAAAATACCAAAAAATAAGGATAAAATCGCAGTAATAATAAATTCGCAAGGTGGCTGCTTGGCACAGACCAACATTATTATCAAAAAAATCAATCAGATCGCCAAAAGAAACAAGGCGCAGGTCTGGACATTCGGACAAGAATGGGCTCTTAATGCAGGGTTTTTGCTTTTAGCGTCAGGAAACAAAGTTTTTATTGATAGATCAACTGTGGTTGGAGGTTTGGAAGTCGGAGAGTCAAAATTACTTCGAGGAAAACTGGGAAAATATTTGGATACTGTGACATATTCAACTACTCCTTCTTATTTATCTGAGATAAACAGCAACTAAAGTATTGATGCGGCAAAAAAGGAGGAGATTTAGCAAGTTTATCGAAGGTTTAGTCAAGATCTCAACCAGCAAATTACGATAATGAGACAAAACAAATTATAACAAGGATTAGATTTAAAAAAGTGGTACACAGGAGAGGAGGCAGTTAAAGCAGGAATTGCAGATCAAATTGGAGGAATTCATTCAATATTTGGACTCAAAGAAAACGCCTTTGTTTTGGAGCGAGGTTAACTTCAAAAATGGCTAATTCGCATTCGTAAATTAAACATCAGTGATTGAGAGTGATCTATCGATATATCCAATAATAATAATTTGAAATGATAGTTCGTGAAAAATTGTTGTAATAGTTAAGCACTTGGGCCACTTAGAGTCACTGGAAGGAGACTCTTCAATAGTATATAAGTTAAATACTTGAGGTAAAGCCCCTCAGTCCGTATTCTTACCTGCAGCATAAAATGTAGAATAATGAATAGTTAGGTCCCTGCGTCAAAAATTTGATAACTCACGCACTAGTCAATATTATATCTAATTAACAATATTTCTTTCATAAATTGACCCTCTGATTGTGAGTGATCAGTTGATTAAGGACAAAATAATAAACCTCTGCGTAGAAAAATACCAGCACACAAAAATAAAAAGTAGGTTTAAAATCATTTAGAAACTGAAATTCAACAATTTGTTGCCATTATACTATTACCCTTAGAATCCACTCGCAAGGACGACTTTATTCAATTAATTGATGAACTTTTAGATCGGTAAATATACACTATACTCTAACATGCCAGCATTCTTTACCACACAGTTATTTATCGATCAGCCCTATAATAGTTAACCTATCTAGAAAATCTGCTGGAAGCATCTAATATTACTTTATCCCGTCCTCTTTTTTCCCAATATCTCAATACCGTTACTGAACCAGTTTCAATGTAGAAAATAAACTATTTAGCCTTAAAAAAATAGGAGTCGAACTGCAACGTTAGGGACTTATCCACAAGGTTATTGGTGCATAAATTATCGGAAGAATCTTCCCATGATGCTGTTATTTGTTAATATTTTGGCAATGTAGCCTATCAAAAATAGAAAAAGAATAAAAAGTAAGATAAATCATTTGATAGGTTTCAGATGTCCCGAACCATCTGATAAACATCAATGGTTGAGTTTTAGAGCTTGCTGCTTAGTTTGGCTAAGCCTAGCACCACATAGAGCAATTTGCTCTATGGCCAAGCGAGGCATTTCTATTCTTTTAAAGCTCTTCCAAGAAACTCCCATCCTTTTTTTAAGGAGTTTTGTATCTAAAGTTTCTTACAACCAACTTTTATTCCCTGTAAAACTCCATTTTTCAGATTCTTCCAATTGATAAGTGCGTACATGTTGCGTTATTTGAGAAGTAACTGTTATCGAGTAAAAATGTTGCAGCAGGCCGTGATATAGCACTCAGGAGCAACAATAATCTATTCTTTTAGCTTAGAAGCAATGAAAAGAGCAGTGCAGCCCAAGAGTTGAAGTTTAGAAGGGAGCTCATCAACTTGTTAGAGATATTGATCAAGAATGATGACAGAAGTGAGATAAGTTTATTGTGAGTGTTTAAAAGTCACAGTTGCCAGTTTTTAAAGCCATTGTAAAAGTTTGGCCCTCATTTTTGGAAGAATCTGTTTTTCCAATTGTTTTTTCGGTTGGCACTGACTGCGGAGATTGCTAAAGAAGACATCAGGCTCAAGTTAAGACTGTATCTGGGTGTAGGCCGAGGTGAGGGTAGTAGTTTTCAAAGGAAGGGTAATTGATTGCGTTTAAGTCATAGAAATGATTATCTTGAAATAATGACATTTCCCCGCTTGAGGTAATATTTTTAATGCATCACTAATTCAAATAATAAAGCAAATAGTATGCAAACAACGGCATTTTGTCAAGATCCCCAAGGCATTAGTCCCTGCCACTTTTCTTAAGTTAACAGCACCCCTACCTCCTCACTTTAGGCTTGTCCCAGCCGGTTATCATTCTTTTGCCCAAAGATGCTTATTTTGTTTTGAACAATCAAAAAATTCATTAAAAAATATTTAGATCAATTTAGGGAAGAATGGAGGGAACTGAGATAGGGTATGAGTGGAAGGAAGTTGTTGACGATTGATTGTTGCTTATTAATATTAATTGTTGATTTGTTGAGCCATAAATCTTTTAATAACTTTGTGGTAAGCTATCAGAAGAAAAACAAATCGAAAAATAATGTTGGGCCTTCTACAAATGCAGATATACTTCAACTAATTCATCTGAAGCCATTTTGAAAATATTAGTAAAAATCTTGATCATCTAGATTTATTCATCATCACTCTCATATATAATGATTCATCCAATAAAATTGTATTTCTTTTGCCAATTTGGTCAAAGCTGTCAAATGATAATTATTATAGTAGTTTATTGATCAATTAATCATAATATCATCTATCTAAAAAATCATATTCATGGAAAAAAACATTCAATTTTCAACTGACCAATTATTCTCATCAAAGATAGATTTTATTTTTATTCTAGACAGGCTGATCATTTAATATATCTTATTATCAAAGAATTAATTTATTGATTTTATCGAGCAATGTCAGGAAGGAAAGAGTAGTCCCAATGGGCTTATCATGCCAAAACAGAACATAAGAAAAACGACAAAGAGAAGAAAAACAAAAATCATAATCTTTAAGAACTCGAGATTATTTAGTAGTTCAATTAGGAAAGATTGATGTAGTTTTTGGAAAGCAAATACGACAAGATACTCGAAAAGGATGAAGAACTGTACATTAAACTGAACCATGCTATACTAATAAAGATAAGATAAATTAAGACTGAATTTTTAAATACAAATAAACAAGCGATATGCGATTTCATCAAAAAAGGAAATGGAAATCTTAAAGATTAACAGTATCAAGCAATGCTTAGGCATGAGGCCTATCCCAATCCAAATGATATACTCATAATTTAAAAACCTATCAACGACCTAAGATACGTACTAATTACAATTAATAAATAAACTCAGAATAAACAAAGTAGATTATTCTTTTGCGATCAGATGCCTTAAAAATGTGATGATGACCTGGATTTAAAGAGGCTCAAAAAGGAAAGCATTGCCTTCTTGTAAAATTTTATAAGACTTAAAAAAAGAATTCAAAAAGAAGTCGAAGGCAAATACTGATCTCATTAGGCATATATTGATCTATTAATATAAAAAAGGATTGTGGCATTCTTACTTTTGCATAATTTTAACATGAAAATTGTCTGAAAATGTTGGTCGATTTGTCGCCATCTTAAAAAATACTATTTAAATAATGATTGTGGAATCATGCGGTTCTTTTCTTGAACGCATCAACTTTTTTTTGGAGTGCTCGGCTGCGCTTGATGTTGGGATCATTCCTCACAGATCTCCTCCTGTTTCTCAAAAACTTCTGGTTGACGCCACTGAGGGAGCCATATTTCTGCCTCCTTGGTTTTTTGATACCGTTCTGATGGTTCTTGTGGTTTTGATTTTTAGAGGAGTGATTTTTATCTTTAGCCATTTATGATCACCAATTATTATATATAATTTCAAATTAATTAATATTTATTTAATCAATAAAAGCCATGGATCATGTACGCTTTAGGTTTATTGCTGCTAATTCTTGATTCGCATGCTCTTTCGCTAAAATTGAAGGGTATTTCTTTGTTGTTTATGCGTTTTTAAATTTAGGAAGGGGCTCAAGGGGAACGTCACCTCTTATGTGAGAAAATAGGGTGGATGAAACTCTCCAAGGTATTCTTCCCTATTTAATTGCTTGATCCCTTTTTTATTGTACATCTTTTGTATAGATAACTTCATGATATCCACAATTGATGTAGCCTCCAGTTACCCATTCGAACTGTTTTCCAGCTTGCAACAATAAATGCCCTTCGGGGACAGATACTTTAAACTTTTCTCCACTTCGAAGCCATGCAAACAATCCAGGATATCTTGACTTTCCGTGAATGGTGAGGAAGTTAAAGTCATAGTGGAAGCCAGCGAAGACAGTGCCCAAATCATAGCGAGTAAGATCGCTGCCTGTGGGAGCAAGTTTATGAGGCCCTCTTTTCATCATTGAAGAAAAGACTTGCCTCTCCAATCCCATTCCAATAGCAGCCATCTCTGCAACGGTAAAGCAGCCATCAATCATATGATTACCCCATGCCTCAACAGTAGTTTTGAACTCAGGAAAGTCTTCGGGAAGTTTATTTTGAGCGATATCACCCATCACATCTCCAATGTTGTAGAAGTATCTCCACTTGGCATCATGTGGAGGAGGGGAAGGAGTGTCAGCCTTGTTTCCATTCACATAGGCTGATGTGACTTCAGGAAGATCTCTTGCTCTTTCTGCGAATTCTGGTGTGGCTCCAACTTGGAAATCGTATTGAGGGAAAATATCGGGCACAGGTCTTCCAGCATAGAATTCCACAGATCTTTTCTGGAAGAATTTCTCCATCAGATCAAGGAAATTGTTATTCTGATCAACATTAACTCTTGGATCCTTGATGATGAGGCAGCCATATTTTTTGAGAGCCTAAGCAACAGCTTTGCAATCTTGTGTGTAGTTTCCTGATTCTGTGAGGAAGTTCTTGACATCTACGATGGGGACGGAGAGGGAGGAGCTAAAAAGACAGCGCAATCTGTTGAGAGTTAGCATCTTGTTTAAAATAAACTATAAATATATTCAACAAATAACTCCAATTTCCATCATCCCTCTTCTTAAATCAGAAAAGGGTCAGTCTAATCAACTAAATATGCAAACCCTCAGTTCTCCTATCAATTTTTTACAATTATCACAATTTTCTTATTATTTTTTATTTTTTGCATGACGTCCATTTGCAAATATACCATTATCAATAAATTCAATTTAAAAATATGCCAAAATATATATTTAGTAATTTAAAGTGATGACCTCAAGATACTAGGATTAATAGGTGCAGAGATCCGTTCAGGTTCAATGTCGAGATGGCCCCATCACGGAAAGAAAATGCACTGATGTCTTTTGCTGCATCTTTTACCTTCTTCTTCTCGGATCAATCATCTTCTTGGCTTTCTTCGCCAGCACGGCTGCGAAAAAAACCCAAGCTGATGTATAGAATGAACTTCAGCAAGTGTAAGGTGCTTCACCTTTGCTGGCAATATCTCAAGCTGCTCTCTATATTATATTGAGCTTAACTTTTGTGATTGCTATCAGTCTTCTGCTTGTAATCACAAGTTTCCTCATTCCCTCAATTTCAGCGTACATATTCATTCCTCTTCTTCTTATTCTCATGCTTCTTTTGGGAGCAGGATTTCTCTATCGCTACTTTGGTAATCGGCTTCCCCTTGTTAGTGAAGATTTACAATCCCAATACGCAGGCGAGCACTCTGTAATTTCTCTGATCATTGGAGTAGCTTTTCTGGCTGGATTTGTTATTTCTGTGATAGTTCTAATCCTCAAACAGCAAAGAATCAAATATGTTGTAGCAGCTCTTAGTTTGGCCAAAATCTGCTTCTGGGATAATGTCTACATGTTTCTGATTTCGATCTGTCTGTCTGCAGTGTCCATTGGTGCGCTATATTTCAATTTGAGATTACTCTAAATTGCCCAGCTTCAAGCCGATGGGCAGCAGATTATTAATTCTAACATATTCTCCATCTTGATCTTGGCAGAAATGCTTTGGACTCATGGTTATCTACAGGCTTATTCTGATTTCCTATTTTAGTCCATCGCTGTACATTGGTATTTTAATTAAAAAAAATATCCAGATGGCTACAGTACAATTGCAAAAAATCTTTGTCCAAGTTTGGGGTTATCATTCCGACACATCGGTACGATATCATTTGGATGGATTCTGGCTTATATTCCGGAATCACTCAACGTTTTGCTCCATCAGTGTCAATAAAAGGCTTAAGGGTGCTATAGTCTTTGCTGTATTTGTCACAAATGTGCTTGCTAACACCTCAGTAAATACTGTTATATTGGAACCATTATGTATTCTGAATCTTTTTGCAAATCAAGTTCCTTGGTAAGGGATATTAGATTGACTGCAAAGCATACCTTCCCATAGCTATACATGATTGGTAATTTCTATATAACTCTTATGAAGATCTTTATAGTACTAACCAGTCTTATTATCTGCTATTTTTTGATCGCTCAAGAAAAAGCCCAATAATATAGCAAAATTCTCAATCTCATTGCACCTCTCATTGTAATCATTCAATAATTAAGGTTACCTTTTTGGGGAGCTTATAAATCGCCAACCATTTCATGGACTCTACTGGATTAGTGGGCGATACAATTTATCTTACATATGTGATTGATTACAACAGTGAAAGCACAAATTTCGGAAACCTGAACGCTTAGCATTGCCCAAAAGATGCCTACGAGGTCATTCGATAGGCCAAGATAAATAAATACACCGTGTACGAATGATCTTTACATTTTGTTCGAAACAATGTCCGATTGAATAAGATGTTAAATAATGGAGTTATATATTTCTTGATGAATAAATATGAAATAATAGACGTGATCGATGAAGGAGCATACGGTATAGTATGGAAAGCTATGAACAAATAAATCAATTGTTTGGGTACCTGTTGAAGTAGTGAGTTGCGATCAAGGAGTTTAAGGAGGGGGACGAGGATTAATTTACCAGAAAAACCATCCAAAGATAAATCAAAATGCTTAAAATGCTTAAAAGCGACTACGTGGTGGGCCTCAAGGAGGCCTTTAAGAAGAAAGGGAAAATATATCTCATTTTCGAATACTTCTAAAAGAACCTTTTGAATCTCATCGAAAAATATGAGCATGGCTTATAGCCTAAACTTATTAACATGGTCATTTATAAAACCATTAAATGTCTACAGTATCTTCACTCCAAAAATATTCTTCATCGAGACGTCAAGCCTTAGAATATCTTACTTAATGGAGATTATTCTATTTTGAAAATGTGTGATTTTGGCTTTGCTCGCTTTCTTCCTTAAAGGGAGTATGATTTGACTGAGTATGTGGCAACTAGGTGGTATAGAAGCCCTGAATTGCTTGTGGGATAACCTTACGGTAAGCCAGCTGATATTTGGGCTCTTGGTTGTATAATAGGAGAGTTAGTTGATGGTCAGCCTATGTTTCCAGGAGATGATGAAATAGATCAACTCTATATGATTAAAAAATCAGTAGGAGATTTGACGAGCAAGCAGCAAGAATATTTTAAATTAAACCCGAAATTCGCCAGTATAGAACTTCCTGATGTTAAACGTCGATAGACTATCGAAACTCGATATTTAGGCAATATCTAAAAGAATGCCTTGAGTTTCATGAAGGCGTGTCTAAAAATGGATGCGAAGGAGCGTCTTACTATATAAGAGGCACTCAAGCACCCCTATCTCCTCAGTTATAGTATTGATGATAATGAATTTAATAATGATGAGCTTAACTTATTGGCCCAAAGAAAGCCTCCGACTAAAAATTAATCAAAAGCTTCTCTTTTTTCACTCAAGGAGGATGAAGATAAAATATCACCACAAAAATCACATTTCAATAAATTTGCCAGCAACAAAGGACTCAAAGTATTGGTCGGATCATTAGCAGAAAAAGATTTGACCTTAGCCAATCCAATTAACTAATCAATCGGACAAACGGCAATTCTTAAGAAAAAATCACATACAAATCTGGCAGGCAATAAGCATGAAGGATAATCTCCAAAATTTAAAGAAAAGCAACTAAAAATTAATAAAATGATGTCTGAATAAAAAAATCTAAAATTGAATGTGGATCTTAACTTTAAAATAAATGTCAAAATAAATCAAAAGCTGAGTGAAAAGAAAGATATTAGACAACAAATTGAGAGTAAACTAAATTTGCATGACTCCAAGAGCAAGTTTTTCCCTGAGATAAAGAATAATAGTAAAGGTATGAGATATCAACTAAAAATAAAAAATCAAAGGTAGCCTTATATTTATCTAGACCTAGTCAGGTAATAGGTGTGATCGGGGAAAGTAAATAGTTAATAAAAGGATACAAAGCGAATCTTCATCACTGAATAATTTATTTTTTAAATTATTTATATATTATTATCCATTTAGCTAGTAAATAAATTTTAAGGTAAGATGGACCGATTATGAGATAGAATTAATACTTGAATG
>Ga0302186_10001116_pt1 | contig 22948 bp, 16 predicted proteins | sample II_Bog_E1_2_FD_198782 | JGI IMG/M metagenome (GOLD analysis project Ga0302186, IMG submission 198782) | Peat permafrost microbial communities from Stordalen Mire near Abisko, Sweden - II_Bog_E1_1 | ecosystem: Environmental > Terrestrial > Soil > Wetlands > Peat | place: Sweden: Abisko...
CTAGGAAGATATATATCTAATCGTAATAAATTAATGAAATAATATTGTTTGACTATAAAATTGTTTCAAAGTTTCAATGAATCTTAGAGTACCGCATTTTCTTATATTAATTTTGTGTTGTCAAGACCTGATAATCGAGATATTTTCCATGATCTATATTTTAATATTATAAATGAACTTTCTAGTAACTAACGAAATCATAATTATTAATTTAATATTTCATTACAGATCAGTTTAAAATTCAAGACACTTTTAAACAAAAAATCCATCTGATGGCAAATATTGCAGTAGCATCTCAAAAAGATCGTTTTTGAGAGATTATTTAATTTTCTACTTTTTATCTAACAAGGGAGCAAACCATTCAGAAAAACATTGTTTTATCTATTTAATAGTTTATTTTGAACCAATATTACCTTCCGCGTTAATACTTATGAGCATTCTTTAAAAATACTGAGTTCCATCTTTATACTCTCTCTGGGAAAAATAAATAGCACATAAGCTTTTGAAGCTATCTATAATATTCTTTGAATAAGTTGGATGCTGCTTTTAGCAATAGAAATTTATTGCTTGACCATAGTAAAATATTGCGTGATTGTAGTCATCTTTATTGTCATTGTTATATTGCTTGACATTATAAATATTAGCAATGTTATTGCAGACAACAGCTTTATACCAACAGCATGAATCGTTATTTTTTTCTGTTAGAATATGAAGAGACTGCAAAAATTTTTACTGAGCGTCTTAATATTGTGATAGTTAAAAGTAAATAATCCCGATAAAGTTCAAAATTCTACATTAAATATGAGTCATATTGACGGAATTCATTATCTGTCTTCGGGCTAAAGCTTCTTTAAAAACTATCAGCGATTATTTATGCATTTTAAGCCTTAAATATAGTTCTCCAAGAGTTTCTAGAATGTATATGTAATCTTAACTTTTGCCTTTTTAGATTTTTTCCCAATTATCCTTTGTCAAATTAAAATAATATAATGCCATTTGGTATTGCCTTCCTTCAAGATAAACATGTGCAACCTGCATACACTTTATGCCCAATTAATCTTTATCAAAGTTTTTTGAGTTTAGTAGATTCTAGATTTAAATTTCTCTTTCTCGAATGGTTTTCTCTTAGTCTTATTAGGTACAAGGCTATTATTATGAAGTAGCTGCGTTATTAGATGCTTATATCAATTGAATATATTGGCAGTGCAAATTTTCTTTACAGCGATGGGAAATTTTAATTGGCTTCTATGAATTAGTTTTCCCAGCATTATTACTTGGCTCTACAATTTCCTGCTATTAAGTACTATTTTCATAAATCATAGGCATCTATTAGCCATTTTAATTTCCTATGTTTTTTTTAGTTTTAGGTTCCACTTTTCGTTATTACTGAGGATTTATTTTTTTATTGATTTCTTATATTTAAGTTATTTCAAATATGGGTTGTTTGATTCGAGAAAGAAGACTCGCTTCAATAAAGCCATTTGTCTGTATTTCTATTTTTCCATCTTGTTTTTTGAGTTAGTAAAATAAATTGCCTAAATTGGCAAATTATTCCCTAATTTCTGGTGGCAGCATATTGTAGCTGTACTTGATTTAATATCCCCAAGCTTTGAGAATCATTGATTCTTCATAGTGGTTGTAGATAACTTTTATTTCATAATTATCATTTGTTCTCATCTTAATTTGCTAAAGTTACGTACATTTTTTACCAATATCAATTCGATATTCCTTGTTGAAGCTGGCAGCTAAATTCAAGTCTTCTTCAAGCAATGGCAATGAAATGTGGATTTATTTTCTTAAGGCTTTGGCCGATATATTTTATAAAAATTGAGATAGTTCTTTGACAACCATTTATATTTTCCATCTAAGATGTCGATCTCTATTGACCATATTTGAGATTATTGTTCGCAATTCAGGCCAAATTATTTTATTCATTAATTTTTAATTTGGAAAATCTTACCTTTTTTGAGGAAATCGAACTCCTTCAATATAACTAATTCGATCGCCCAAGATCATTTCTAGGAAAAGAATCCCCATTGCCCATATATCTACTTCAAAGCCATATTTCTTTTAATTGATTTCCAACATTTCTGGAGCCATATAAAATTAAGTTCCTACACCATTTGTCATATTATGTTTGCTAGTTTCAATGATCTTTGATAGTCCAAAATCAGCAATTTTAATTTTGTTTCTGAGCAAAAGGACATTTTCTGCTTTAAGATCTCGATGAATAACTTTATTTTTGTGAAGATGCATGACTCCTTTAGAAATATCTAGCATGAATGTAAGCAAATCTATAAAATCATAACGATCATTTCCAATGACATTATCTAGATTTCCCTCAGAGCAATACTCTAGAACGGCAATCATATATTTGAAATTTTATTGTTTATGCTAAAAGCATTCCTACATGTAAATGAGATTCTAATGACGAAGAGCACGATATAACTACACCTATCTCTTCTACTTCCTATTGTCCTCCGATGAAATGTTTATAAATTTTATGATGTACTTTTGTTTCGTTTTTTTATGAGTGCAAATATGAACTCTGTTGTTTCCGTTTGAATAAATAGCCGATCCAACAAGCTAATAATTCTTCATATTAACTTTATAGCTTAAGGGATATAATAAGTATAATCTTTCCAAATTATAAATAAACCTCTTCCTTAGATGGGACACTTACCTGAAGAAACAAAACACGCTTGAAAACAATAATTAATAGAGTTAATAATCCTTTTATCAAATTCAAATGATATTAATACAAATGTTGAAAATGATAAATTAGGAAAATAATTATTCCTATGATCGTTTGTATAAAGGTGCTAATTAATAGAGATTAAGCTAATAATTGGATATTATTTTCAATTAAAATTTCGATTTATATCCATTAAAAACTTATACAAATAATTAAATGTTAAATATGTTGTCATTTTGAACTTATTAAATTATTTAAGTCAATTATAATTTAAACAAACTATTGGGAAGTCAGCTGGAAAATAGAATTAACATAGGTTTTATATGTTTGCCTTAACATTTAAATCTTCCAAATAAGAGAAGGATTTCCTCTCCGATATATGAGTCAATCTGTAAAGATAGTTGTATACATTATGCAAATAAGGAATATGTTTCATTTTTGATATAGATGTCAATCCGGATAAGTAAATTATGATGAAGAAGTTAAAGGATTTTATCTATAATTAATTAGTAGTCAACACAAACGTTTATTTATTTAATATTTGAATTCATATGAAAGTGAATTTTAAATAAATTAGCTGCAAACAATATCTAAACCTAACTGCATTAGTCTCATGTAACTAAAATGTATTCTCCTTAATAAATTGGATGATCTTCTTACACAATTCTAATCTTCATTTTTGTCAATTTGATTTTATTGATTTATCCTTATATTTATAAATAATGAAGCTAATTAAAAAACCACCACTGCTCAAGGATCTCACCCTTAGTGATATAATGGTCGCACTTATCAATCAGTAATAAAAATAGGACCGTACAGCTTCCCTTCGATAGTATCTTTACAAAACCAAACGACTGATGTACGACGAATAGCAGTAGGCAGAAGAGATAATAATTCTCCCCGACTTCTCTCTTCAATAAATGACAGAATAGCAGCTGTTTAAATTCCACCTTTAAAAGAATAATTGGGCAGGAGATCAGTACCTAAACTACTAAAATCTGTTAATAAGTGTGGATGAAAAACGCAAAAAAATAATAGATAACTCTTCAAGTATTTTCGAGGGTAGTTAGAAGATAATGGACGAATTAATATAGAAATTGAAAGAGTCATATAATTACGTGCATTAGAACAGAGCACCTCTGCACAATTTAAACTCGCATTTACAAGAAGAATATATCAGAATAAATAAGAAGATCCTGAAGGTTAGGAATATGGAAAGGGCTTTAGATGTCATGCGACTTTGGAATAAAAGTAATATTTCCAAAATACTGAATATTAAGGTTTAAGATTTAGCCAATTGCAAAAATATATGTGAACTGTTTGATAATTTTGATGAAATAATCACCTTTCTGGCTCAAAACAAGCAGCAACTCGCCAACTATTCCAATTTAGTGGCTCTAATAACTGACAAAAAGAGAGTCATAGTTCTAAAGATCTATCAGAATATGATCAATAGTATCATCCACTACTCTAACTAAGCAGAATATGGCATCAAATATATTCAGTACATGTTTATCATGTAAAAAGGATTTATTCTTAATTAATAGACCAATACTATCTAAAAATAATCAGTCTTAAAAGAATAAAAATTATGTAGTATTATGGAGCGTAACATCCACTAAATGTTCTTTGGAGTTCTCAATAAAAAGAGTCAAGGCTTTAACATAGAAATGCTAAATGAGGATGCTTATATTGATTTTTTTGTGGAAATTATGGAGTAATTTTGCCACTATTTCAACAACTGGCACAAAGTTACAACTTTCCATATTCACCAAAACACGCCATATAAGTAAGCGTTTATTAAGTATCGTACGACTGTTTATCAAAAAATGTTGGAAAGGATATCTCAGTCACTAAAATTCAGTAATAAGTTTAGCTGTCTCGGAGTCAGTAAGCAGTTAGCATTAATTGAAAAATTGCATGATTTTATGTAGTGCGGAGAACAGTGGATGGGAAAGTGCACATCTAATCTTCCGCAGATCCTGCTCTAAAAATATCGACTATAAATATAAAACTTTTATAAAACCACCAATGGAGAATTGAAATCAGTCCTTCTTTAATAATTCTCAATTAACGTAAATATTGAAGAGAATATAAAAGAAGACGACAAGTTAATTAAATAAAACGATCGCCTTAAAGCTAAACTTAGTCTTCAGGATTAAACGTTAAGTATTATTAGACAGTTTGCCAAATTAAGTGTTGACATCACTAAAATAGAAAAAATATTTTATTCCAAAGAAATTATATCCAAATCAGAACAAACCATAGATGCTTTACACGAATCATCTTTTAAAGATGAACTCGCTGTATACTGGCCAAAGCTTTCAACAAAGACAGGCTTTAAATTATTTAAGGCAATAGTTTAATATCAATTGCGCGAGCATTATCTCCCTGACAACACCCAGCTTTATCTGATTTGTCAACATCTGTAATTTCTAATCATTGTTCTCTATAAAATATGTTTACCAAGTGGTGTTAGGCAATCGATTGAGAAAGATATTTTCAATGACACTGAAAGAGATCAAAAGATTAGTGGAGTTAAAGTAGCGATCGCTAAAGGAGCTATTGAGGAAGCTACAATAGCTTCGATCAATCACTTAAGACATATTTTTATGGATAGAAACACTTATAGTGAATTATATTAGTTTTTAAGTGCAGTAGGTAGTAAATATGATGGTATTTCAATCACTACTTACATCAACCCAGCTCTCTACTTTCAAAACTTTTAAAAATATTAAGGCCCCATTGCACAGTTGAATTAAAAATTTATAGCTATCATGAATGAGTTATTCACTTTAGTGGAATACATCGAGCTTGCCATCAGCAAAGGCCGTTTCTATAAATCAGGAGAAGAGGTGCATTTGAAGGTGATGCGTTTCAAGCAAGTGATTCCTAATGTGGTACTTCTTTACTTCACCTCTTATTTCTAGGCTTCTATGGACAAGTACTACAAATAAGTAATGCCAATGTTCTTAAATCTTAAATTTGATATTAAGAAATTAGCTGCTGATACCCTAATCTATTTTAAAGATTACAGAAACAAGATAGGAGAGATCTATCGAGCTAATAATATACAGAAATACAGCAAAAATAATAGTTTTCATCAGATGCTATTCCTCAAACAAGTCGAATATTTTTATAAGTTTATCATTGACCTTTACAGCCGCATTGAAAAAATCAATGATAATGGTAGGCAAATTGCGAAATCAGAACAGTTTTAATTCAGTAGATTAGTAGGACTGTAAAAATCATGGAATAATGGAGATAACTGGTTGACTCTTTTTGACTCCTTTCTGGAGTTGAGCAAATAAAGAAACGAGAAGATAATTCTATAGAAAGTGGATAAAATGGTGCTGCAATTCCCAGTGCAATGGTGGAAAAGCAATCTAATGTGGATATATTCTGATTTCTCATCGAAGTAGAAGAAGGAGTACATGATAAAACTGTGCAACGTCTACCTAAACAAACTGATAAGTCTACCCAAAATATGAAATGCTATTTTTAATACGTATCACCTTTGGCATTATGTTCAATATTTGATCACGATGGTAAAGCAATATGTGCAAATATATTAATATATTCCTTAGTCAGATATAATTTGATTGTGATGTATTACCGTAGATGGACTCGTATGCACTTCAAACCCGGCATGAAGTACTTCATCAAGTACGGAGTACTGAGCCCCCAATTTGATAAATACACCTATTTGATGAGCATGTAAAATCCATAGGCTCTGCAATATCGTCCGCACCATCAAAAGCGATACCTCGATAAAGACCTCGACACCAAATTAATAAATAATCTATTTTTGAAATATCCAGATCTCAAATTCGAACCAATGAGTAAGAATACTTATCCAGGTCAAGAGCTCAACACCTTCTCTTACGCTTATGCATTCATCAACTAGCAGAAGAAATTATTGAAGCAAGGATATATCATGAGTAAAGCTTTCTAAATTGTTGAGAAAAAATATCATGAGAAGATGGAGAGGAAACTTGATCAGAGCTTGCTGGCTCGAGGATTAGCTTTTGGAAATAGGGCACGATCCTTTCTTAATGTCTATCAACAGCAAGCGGAGTATTAGTCAAGACTCAAGACTCTAAGAACTCAGAGAGAGTTAGAAAAATATGAATCAAAGCTAAAAATGATTCGTTAAGCTGCTGAGTCCGACTCTGGAGCTGAGAGTATTCTTGATGCAGATACACTATCTTATGACCGTATGTTCTTTGATGTCCGCGAATACAATAGAAACATCGATCATAATCTAGCTGTTACTGAAGTTGGTCACACATAGATTCCTAAGAATGACTCTAAGGAGAGATATGAATTTATTGATCACCTGGAAAAGAAATTCAAAAATTTATTTAATCAATTCTATGAGCATGCCGCTTCAAAAGATAGACTAGAAGGGTTGACTGATAGTGAGATTCTCAATCAGGTGCAGGCATCGCCTAAAAAAATTAAGAGACAGATGAGGGAGCTGATTAAATATTTTTAGAATAAGGAAATAAAAGTTTCACTCGTTCATGGTTAGGTGGTGGTTAGTGGGCCTAATAGCCACTTGTTGACAGAAGAAATTAAAAATAACAAATATTTGAAGATCGCTCTCTTATCAGAATCTCTTAATTACGAAAAGCCTCTTTACTCATCTGTAGAGAACCCGATTAAAAATCGTGAACTTTCAAAGGAAATATTATCTCGAAAATCCGCTCTTCGTGAAGTCAAGCCTGAGGGTTTAACTAAGTAGGACAAAGAAACTATCAAACATAGCAAGCAGCAATAAATGAACTTAGTATTCGATGAAGCATTATACTTCAGTAAAGTTGCTTATAAGATATATGAAACTCATGAAGAACGACTGTTGAGACTTTAAATTAAATATTATGATCAACTTGCTTCCTAAATTTTTGATAAAAAAAATCAAACTTAAGATGAGATCGAAAAAGCTTAAAAAGAACAGGAACTCAAGGAAGTGGAGGAAAAAAGATCAGCCACCATTGGTGATTTTAGAAGACTCAAATATAGACTAGAAAGCAGATATAAAAACACAACAGCAGAAGAGCTTCTCTTCCCATAACACTATATAATGGGAAAAGGCTTGAAATTTGAAAGATAACTGTAATTTGAGGATTTGTTGGGTTATTTGAGAAAGAAAAGCTAAGACCGAAGATTGACCTCCTTGGATCAGTCTAAAGATAACGCAATTAGCAAGAATATTCGTATAGTACAAATTTCAGAGGCAGCTGTTCCCGAAGGCACAGTAACTCCCCACTCATAATGATGAACATAAATAGTTAAGAATTAATCTATAAGCATATTATATACGATTGATAATAAGCCTTAATTTCTGATGTAATTAAAAGAACACCCTTCGATTATAATTAATGAAATAAATAATATTTTTACTACTGTTCCTTTATCTTGCTCGCAGTCAACCTATCACCGCAACATTCGAAGTGATACAATGTTAACCCTTGGTCTTTCAGCTGCAATTTTCTTAGATTGTGAGTCAACCTATTTTTCAAGTGTTGCTAAACAATATGATAGGAATAAACTACCATTTCATCACTTCTTCCACTTTGACAGATACTTATCAGTTTCAAATGGATTCACAGTCTGCTACAAATGTTCAGTCTCTTTAAACTTATCAATTGGTCTTTAATAACCCCGTACAAATTGGAAATGGCCGGTTATCTTTAAGTTGTTTCATTCTAACAGCCCAAAGATCAGGAGTATAAATGCCTTTTACCCCATTCCTTGGCTACTTTGCAGTAGTTTCAGCTTATTTATTATTCAGTTTTTCTGCCCTGGGCCATATAGCTATCTAATTCCTTCAGGTTGATTGCTTGATCATGTTTAAAAATAATTTGAAGACGTCAATATATCATCAGGTCAGTTAAAGTATGTTTTTAATTAATCCTGAACTCGATGATGGTACTTATACAGACTCAAATACTATTTATATTGTCATAATATCTCCCTTACTTATTATCGGGGTTTTTGGTGCTCTTGGCTTTCTTTTGAAAAGATTTCTGATTGGAGAGAGGTCTATTCTTGCCAAAATATTCACATAATTTGCTGTGTATAACATTTTCATTAATGTTGGAGTTATCTTTATCTTTCCTCTATTCTACAATTCTCTACAATTTTACTGGATGATGACAAATGGTATAATCTAGTCAGGCACTGCCATCGCGTCTTTGGGATATATTTTTTCCTATTTCAACTTAATTACCACTTTCTTCTTTTTATATCTTTGCTTTTACATTATGAATCCAAAAATTAAAGAATCTGAGTAGTCTTGGGATCAATATACAAAATCTGTCCAATTTGAAAATTTCCGAAAATTGCATGAGATGGTTCTTTTAGATCCCTGGCATAAGAGAAACAAGAGGATCATGACTATTATAAAAAGATTACTGATCGCTTGCTTATTTTTCTGGACATAATTTTTCGTGTAGATGTTAATAGTGTTATAATTGCTAAACATCTTCTATATCTTTACTGTGAGACCTTATAAGCAGGAGATCTACATGAATTTATCAGTTATATCGAGACTCTTGGTCTTTATTTTTTATGTAATAGTAGTTTTGGGCAACCTTTACTTTTCTATGGGCGATATTACTTTCAATTATTCCATTATTAAGGCATACCTATTAGCTCGGAGTATTATTTTTATTCTGATCCTGGTTACTATGTTTTCTTTTATGATCTTTGAAATGTATCAAAAATGCTCTAACCTCAATTATTAATTCAAATTGGTACGAGAAGAAAACTAAATTAAATTTCAGATCACGGAAAAAGAGAGGACAGATACTTAATCCAATGTTAGAAATTTTAGAAGTAAATCATTTACAAGCAGCGATGATGTTTATCAACGCAATTCAAGGTTTTCAACTTACGGTGAGGATTCATTAGACTCACCCATGAATCCGAAAAGGATGAAAAAGGGGTCGAAGGGGTCAAAAGGGTCAAAGGATAAAGTTACCAGCAGTCTCAATCGAAATTCCAAAGAAATGATTTCAAGTTCTTTAAAAGAAGGAATTAGATCGGTTTCCAAATCAAAAAACGAGATGGAGTTGTAGCTGATGCCCTCAACACCTCCTCGATCTCGAAATGGTAGCAACATAACAAGTGAAAGTCATCGAACTAACAAGATAAAAAAATCAAAGAAAAAGTGGAAGTAAGCGAGTCTTCTAGCCTAAATGATCCAAAATAAATGATAATCAACTCTATTTTATTTGAAGGATATGTTGTATGCTTTAAAATATATCGATATCATTTTTAGGAGAATTGATTAATAATTGATAGTTTAGCGTTAATGCTTTACAGAAGCAAACGAGCATCGTTTCCAGCTTTGCTTTCAAGCTTATTAGAAATCAACTTGGCTAAATATAGTTTTTATTTTAGAGGCGCCTATTTCTTCATTACTGATTTAAGCTCGCGTAACTATTTTGTTTCAGGATTATTTTGTTCCTTTGCCATTCTTTAATTCTTAATTTGTGACAAATAATTTTAATATTTAAAAATGAATTTTTATCGTCTTTGAGTATTCTTAGGTTTGGGAGAGCGGTCCATTGAGGAATGCACTTATCTCATATAAGTATTCCCCAATTTGGCTAATTCAACCAAACTTAGTGATCTTGTAGTTTTATGATTGATATTTTTCATAGATGAGGGGTTATTTTATAATTTAACTTGACTTTATTGGATATGCTGTCGATTTACTTCTCTAACAGTTGCACTATACTTGATCTTCTTTTACAAGTGTGCTCTAAACTATTATTCCTTCTCTTATTCTTCCATCTGCTGCTGCTTTTATTCTTCCACAAGAATTGATAAAAATTTAGAAGAGGGATAATGATTGGATATTTATTCAGCCATTTCTTATCTTTTCTTTTTTATCTCTTTCTCTCGTTATTTAATAATTGTTTCTCTTTCATCAGCTATAATTTTATGATTTTTTTCATGTTAGATGATTTTATCGATATTGAACTCTTTTTGTTTTCTGCTATTTTATAAAATCATTTCTTCCCTTAATTGTTAATCCTCTTTTTATCTTTTCCATTTCTTTTCAATTTGTTGATACAAAAACTATTTGTTCTTTATAGATTGATAGTTGGAGTTATGTTTTTTAATGGTTTTCTCGCGCAACGCCTGATTCGTTTTTATCATCTCAATATGTTTTATGGCCTAAAGATGTTTATTTTTAGTCTTTTATTATAGTTTTTGTTTCAGTTATTACCGCTTAGCCTCTTCCTCCGCACTAATATCTTCCTACAATTGTTTTAGTTTCAATTGTTGTTATTACTAAAATCGCTTTTGTTAGGAAAGGACATGGTTAATGCTTTAAATCTCCTCTTTGGTCATGCTGGATCTGTAGTATTTATCAGTTGAATTTCTTTTCTTCTATTTAACTTTACTTTCCTCATATTTCAGTCGTGCCATTTCCAGGTTTAATTCTTGCTTTTTCTTTATTATTTATGATAATTTTAGGTTTTAGGGATTTTTATGAGAGACTGGCATGAGGAATTCTCTCTATTTTAATCAAGTTTTACAGTTGGTTACGACCTAATTATGAGGTTTTGATTGATGATTTCTTCTTAAATCTGATTTATGGCCCCAATAACTAATGCTTTCGCCATCTACAGTTATCAATACATTACTTATTTTTGACTAGAATTGCCTCCAATGATGAATTGGAGATGGTCCTCTTCAGCTGCCAAATGCGGTAAATTATATGAATGGATGTGTCCTTAATTTTATTCTCTCATTCTTCAATAAACTATAAATTTAGTAAATTGAAATATATGTTAATATAATCAAATACTATCGAAAGATAAATATACAGTGAATTATGCTAAGTATAGTCCTTAAAATTGTAATCAAATCGAACTCTCATAATTAAATGATTAACTATAAATAATAATAAATATGTTAACTTAATCAATAATCATATCTCCTCAGCATCTTTTCAAAGATAGGCACAGTTAAGAAAGAATTTATATTATAATGAATAATTTTTATGCTTGTACCCTTGTAAAATCTTTTTATCCCACCTTCCTGGTAGGTCTTCAAAATAAACTTGGCCATGCTAATTTTTTTATCCATTTTCCCGATATCTTAGTATTTTTGATAATGAGTTTTCACGTAGTCTATAGGCATCACAATCAAAGTGTTAAAGAAGCAAACAAGTACACTTACCAAAGTCAGTTAATACATATTAAGCTAATAATCCACCCTGCTTTTGTTTCTATAGCGGTAGATCATTTATTTTAACGACTATTGACCACCTAAAAAGCTTACCCAACTTAGAACTTGCCGAATCAAAACTGGGGAATATCCATCAAAAAGATTTTTAAGAGTCATTGTTTGAGCAAAATGATGATAGCCACTGAGTTTTCGTGAAGTCATCATCCAAATTTTAACTCTTTCAAAGGGGCATATAATTGTTGACTCGATGATTGCTGTAACTGCTCCTGCTGCAAATCCTGCCCAGGCGTTATGATAATCATATTTTTTGAAATTTTATCTGAATTGAGCAATGAGGTAGATATTCAGTGGCCATCTATAGGCTTGTTTGCTGATAACTCGAAGCAAGTTAACCATAAATCCAGAGTAGAAGCCTTTATAACCTTTATTAGCGTAGATTTAAGCCAATCCTTGCTTCGGAGTTTGATTGGAAGATTGCATCCAAGTCTTTAAAGTGTCAAAAGGGTGCTCTATTAGCAATCCTAATCCTCCACGAACAACTCCAGCAGTAGAAACAACAATCAAACTAATTTTATCCCTGCTTTTTTCACCTATTTTGAGAGTTGAGTCCATTGGATAATGCAAAAAGATTAAATATATTACATGGTTTTCTTAATTACGAAAACAAATGACCCAAAAACAATTAAAATTATTTATTTTTAAAAGAAATATTTTGAGCATAAATTATGCTTTTTAACCAAATTGAAAGTAGTGGAATGCAAAAATTGATTTTAAATAAAAATAAAATAAAATTGAGTATCAGTTATCAAAAGGTATCTACTGTGTACTCCAAGGTTTTAGTTACTTGTCCTCCTCTTTTTTGAGTTTAAAATCATCCGGCGTCTTGGTTTGTATTTTTTTATGTTAGCGACAGTGTTGATGAGCCTCAAAGAGTATTTTTTTGATGTTATTTTTTTTAAGAGAATGATGTTCTGTTAAATTAATTTTTGAAGAATGCATTATCTTGTTTTCATCATTTGCATTTTAGTGAAATTGATTTTTTAATTATTTTACTTCGAAAATGCGAATGTTTTGATTTTGTAAGATTGGCTTTTAGGTTATATTTAGATTTAATGATTGACTATAAATTTTATGGATAGGAACCGCTTCGTTTTTCACTACTGTCGACAAAATATTCACGACTGTGCAGTTGAATGATCTTTTATTATGAAATTAAGTAGTTTGTCTCAGTTGTCTGACAGAATTGGGTCTACATTTTTTATATTTTGGAAGTAAGAGAGAGAGTTCAGCATTAGCAATGGCTCTAGCCTTTTTATCAAAATCTTTATTTAAATTTGCGTTAAATTCCTTGATAAATGGAGGTTCATCTAATTTTTTGACATTATGACTACTTTTATCAAATTTCAAAAGGGAAAGATAGTGATCAATATTTCCCTCTGCTTAACTAGTTTATTTACCCCTCTCATATTAAGTTTTCTTCCTCCATTGAAAATATTAATTTCTTTTGTTTTTACCACAAATACTCACTTTTTTAAGTCTGTCATTCCCTTGATTCTTATTACTTGCTATAAATTATACGGGAACGGAATCCTTTTTAATTCGTTGAAAGAGTGCAGATGTTTACAACAATTTCTTCTTTTCACTATTAACAGAAGTTACACGAATTTTGGTTACAAAATTATTATTTTTAGTTATCTGTGGGCTGAAATGTAACGATTTCATATTTCGATGCATTTTTACAACGCTTTTCATTTATGTTTCGATACCAGATGTTTATAATATAGAAGTAAATATTCCATCATCATCATTATCTCAATTTCACAGTGTTTTTCAATTCAGAAGAACCCCGATAATTGTTACGTTGTCGCTGCTTCTGGCCTCTCCTTGAACGCTGAGCTCTTCGATGAAATTGGAGAGTATCTTTTCTTTGCTTATCTAGGGATTACTTTCTGTTAAGAGCTTACTATATAGTTCCTGTATTTATTTGTTTGTAAACGCTTAGAATAGACCATCACTACCTAATAGTAAAATATCAAAATTACTCTTGTCAAAAGTACCTATTTAAGGTATGCTAATAATCATACCTGGAAGTCCTCCATACTTCTTGAGTTTAATCTCTATATCACCAAAAGTGCGTGAAACATTCAGATTTCCAGGCGTAATCCTCATCTGTCGAAAAAGTTTGATTTGTTTGAATAGTCCCTCTTGTTCTCGATAAATCTTACCGCCGTGCTTGATAATCCTCATTTTTTAAGCAATCTAGTGTGGCTTATGATCTTTGGTCAGTTCTAGCAGCCTCTATTTATTGATCATAAGAGCTCGACTATCACCCAGATTGGCAACATAGATCTTGTCCGGCATCACCAAACACACAACTGCACAAGAGCCACTAGTATTCACAGTATTCTTAGATTCGCAGTTCGCTATAAACTTTTATTCAGCCTTTTAAAAAGTCTATCTTAAGGCCTATTCTGGCTCAGTTTAAAGCTGTTTGCATCTAGATAAAAAAATAGGGAAATTATCTTTCAGATATTCTGCGCATTGATACCCTCCATGCCCGTCAAAAACTGCATACAAATCGTACAGTTCTTTTTTTAAGGTCAGACTTTTTCGGGGAAAAAGACTACTGTTCTTACATTTGCAAATGTAGCGATCTTCGTTGTATGGCCGTTTACCTTGCTTTGTTATAGCCACACATTTGTTTTGTCCTTCTTAGCCAGTTTAATTCTAAGGGCTGAATCGAGTAAAATTTAGGATTTATCGTCTTTGCGATCGGTTGTACATAGTGCGATCGGGTTCTAAGAACTTTTTGACGTCTGTGGATAAATTGATGACTTTATTTTCGTATTTTTAGTACTCTCGAAGATTATTGTCTAATTTAGGCAGAAACTTAGAGTACTTAAAAGTCTAGTATTGTGAGCAATCTGCTGACTCTTTCCTGCTCGGTTTGTACTGAATGGGAGTGGTCTTGGCGGCGCTGACACTGCCATAAGACGCCCGTTTGCTATATCTGATGTTTAAAATTTAATTCATTGTAAAGTTTCAATTCAAAACTGCATCACTATCAATTCCAACCATCCAATGAATCAATTTAGATGGGTTTTCGTATAATTATAGTTTTGATTTTAGTGCCTTTGCTAATATTATCATAATAATTTGATGTATAGTTACAGTTATAATGTGCCCGCTCCATCTATCTCGCGTCTGGATGAGCTACTCAATCGCAATGAGGTCATCTATCAGAATTTGAAACAGAAGCTTGATGGTATTAACAAGAGTAATCAGAACATTTACCGTAACATTAATCACATTAACTCTAATTATAATGATCCTTTCTCTCAAGAGTCGTCAGCTATCTAGAGGGAAGCAACTGTTAAACATTAAAGAAGCACTAGAGAAGGAGACGATGGTTAATTCGATAGGCAGACTTGGATAGAAAGGGATAACTTGCATCTCCCTCGAATAGATTAACGGAATGAAGTCACCTTTTGTTAATAAAATATTCAGATCATATAGAAAGAGAATAGGGAGAGAAAAAAGCTTGATATCTTTAGAGAGGAGGAAAAACTACGATAATTGGAGAGACTTTTGAATCAATAAGAACTTTTATAGAGAGAAATGAAAAAGGTATACAATATTAATGAAGAAGACATTTAAGAAAACAGCCATAGATAAGTATCCAGCACAGCTACAGGTTTTTGGAAAGAACATCAGAAATTTATAAGTTTTTAAGGGGAAAAGATATCTTAGAGCCAAATCGAATCAAAGCAACCTAACCAATAAACGAGATATGAGCAAGTCGAGAAAAAGACCATAATTGAATCATACCGACCGATTTATCGCTAGGTCTAAGCAAAGCCGCAATTAAAGAATAATTCAATTTATCTAAATCAAAAACAAAAAATATCAATAGGTTCAACCAGTTCAATAGAAGATTAAATGCCAACTTTTAGAGATACTTATGACATTAACAATTAGTCACTACTTCAAACTGAGAATTAGAACGAATATAATCATATCGATACTCTTCAATATAATCTAATCAAAGAGAGAAAAGGCTTGGAAATTGTTTCAAAATAACTCTTCCTAAACATACAAACATAAGGTCCAAATAAAAATGGAAACGAGGAAAGGGAAGTCGTACAGATTCAAAAATAAGTTTAGTTTAAACATCAGCCCATCAAAGATAGCGAGAACACAGAGAGAAAAGATAAGAAAACAAATAATCTCTATACTAATATATTAAATGAAAAGCCCAACAATCAATAAAGAGTCATTGCCAATAACGCTGACTAAAAAAAGAATCGAATCGTTGAGTCAAACTAGTATGATGAGGATGACTTATAAAATATTATGGCGAAGACTTCAAGTAGATCCAACTAAACTGAATACAAATAACTCAATACAAAACTTAAGTTGAAGCTATAATAAATTGAGCAAATTCCTGAATGCTACTTGTTTGCTCCTTTTAATAAAGTCTATCGTTCGCCTATCCTACAAATAAAATCTGGAACTGTAACCCTCTAAAGAAAATCAAAAACTTCTTCACTGGCTCCCAACCGTAACCGAATAGTGGATGGAATCAAATACAAATTTAAAACAATTATTACAGATGAGCAGCAATTATTAAAGATGTTATTTTCTGGAGATTAATAGCTAAATTTAACAGATCCTATTTCTAATAAAGTGGCTATTGTTGGTGGCCGATAATCTTTGAAGAAAAAATTGCATATGGGGCTGCTCGCATATATTTATGCCTTATTATTCAATTAAATTAAAAAAACGAACAACTGCTTGCGCATCAAAATCTAGCATCAAGAGCTTAATCAGGAGGAAAAACCGATAATACTATAGTCCATCATTTAGGTAGAGCCAGACTATAAAAAAATATCACTCATGAAGCTTGAAAAGATCATTGAAGATACCTATTAACTCATTAAAAGGGTAGGCTCCTCGAAGAATAGTTATAAGAAAATTTTAAGGACCACCCAAATTGTTTTGGCAACCAACAATAACGTAGATTGGACTTTTAACATAATTTCATCTAATAGATATGATTACGAATTCTTGAGATATTTGAAAGTTAACAAAATTTGCTGGACCATAAATCCGCTGGTGAAGTATTACTAATAAGTTAAGGATACTCTTGACTCCATGCGCTACTACCAGCAGGCCAAGAAGAATAAATGATTCTAATTGATAGTTTATTTAGTTAAATATTGGTATAAATCACCCGATTCTTACTCCCTACCCTCTAAAATTCTCGGATCGATTAATCGCGTGATTCTCCTCTTATCTTGGCGGTGGTTAGCGTAGAGCAGCACCGTTTCCTGGATTGTCATTATTGTTATTGAAGAACATACCTCCTTCTCCATTGGAGTAAGATTTAAACATACGATATACATAGTGGCTTAAGAAAATAGCAACTATAAAGTAAATTTCTTCAGCTAGTAAGTAAACGCTTTCTACAGTGTATTTATTTCCGAAGAATCGATTGTATTGTATACTGCGTGGTGTAATTAGTACTAACCGGCGATGAGAATACTTGATTGGATGAACTGCATTATGCAGTAGAAGAAAAAGAAGAGGACGACACACCAGTTGAATGAACGCCATGAGATAAAAAGAAGAAAGAACAAGATCAGGAAGATGAAGAATTGAAAGGCTTATCCCGCAGCAAGTGAAAGTACTGCTAAGGGAACGAGTCCGATTCCCAATCCTTGAAGAAATCTTTTGCATTTGGCGATTGCGGGGTTAGGTGGTTATATTGCTGGTGGGCAGCACATGTTTCCTCCTGCTCCCATGATATGCTATTTAATATTATTCTAAAGTTTAAACTAAATGACAAAAAATCTATTGTCGCTCTATCAACAAAGATTGGACAATTTCACTGAAACAGTCAATTATCTTCATTAAATTGTAGGAGTGGATGAGGCTTTGCCTCTATTAAAAGACTAAAAGTTAGTACGGTATAAGATAGATCGAGTTCATTAGATCGTAAGGGAAGTGCTGAATAGTGAGAAAGAACAAATTATCTTAAGGCTCATTTAAAAATGCGAAAACCTACAAGCTTCACAATCAGCACAGCAATTAGAAGTCGACCCCACTGAAGGTACGTATTATCGAAAAAAATATGAATAGTGCATGCTGGAGCTGGGCAATACAAAGAATTAATTAAAATTATTAACATAGAAGAGAGAGGAGGAGAAGAAAGTTTGTCTTTAGTAAAAGTCACAGTTGTAAACTTATCTTGAAAAATACAAGGAGCTAAAAATTAAGTATGATAATTAATTTGAGGATAAGGAGACTGAGAAGACGTCCTTGATGCAAAAAATAAAGTAAAATGAAGTTAGATATAAAAATTTAGAGTGTCAGTACATATAGAAAAGTCATGGCATAGAATAAATGGAAAAAATACTCAAAGAATCATAAGCTATCATCCAAAAATTAACAGACGAAAACTCTCACCTTAAAGAAAGCAAAAAAACAAGCCAATTATAAACTGCCCGTGCAAAAATATAGAGGGTCGACGCACTAAAAAAATAAATAATAAAATTGAACAATGATCTAGCAGAAATGAAGGAGATGTTTAACATTTTTAGAGATCATGTTGGCAAAACAATGGTGTCTCAGCTTAAAGCTTTGAAAATTAGTAACAATAGTTTAAAAGAATCTCTTCAATATGACTTGCATAGTCTACTGAAAATGATCGAAACATAATTATGGTCAAATATGAGGGTTACCCTGACTGCAAAATAAGATAGAGGCCCAAGTCAAAACGAATTAATGGAACGCATGTAAACTCTTGAGGGAGAGCTTACTTAATTTATCTAAAAGCAAATTCTACTGTGATAAGTTTTTTATAAAATCATGAATTCTGGAGTACAATATCACTACTGCTCATAGTATGACTATAATTTGGGAAGGCGAGCTGTTTTATTTGTTTTTCATATTCAATGCGGCAATTTATCTCTTCCTGAACGGTTTTAAATATGTTCATTTAGTATATTTTGAATCTGTTTAACACGATTATTTCGTTGAATAGACCTCGCCAAAATATGATTAGCGTTTCATCGAAATAACCGATTTTATGTTAAAATTATTACTGATATTGATGAGACTCAATATTGAGGGGACAGAAGATAAATTCTTTCTTGAGCTACTCTGTCCTAATATGAGTGATAAAGGTGACTATCTTCGGAATTGATGCTGCAGAATAGAGTAACCCCATAACTATTGGCTTTCCGATTTGGTATCTATGAAGATTCTGCATCAAGAGACAGTTACCTGTTCTAAAGTGATAGGGCTAATGATTTCATTTAGGCATTCTTTGCCGATTTAATTCTTCCAAAGATGGCCAAATAGCTCATATTATGATTCGTAATCTCTGATTGAGTAAGGGACTGAATTTAAAAAATGATTACTTACTTTACACCATATTTCTTTGCATTTTTTAAGTACTGATTAGGTAATTATCAATCCCTTATTGACAGGTTATGCATCATCTTACTTTGCTTTGAACTTACGATATCTTTCTGCCATTTTTTTGATTTTATCATTATTCTTTGGTAAAGAATGTTCCGATTTCGACATTATTATAATTATACATTCAGTACCAATAACTGTTTTTAAGGTTCGCTATGCTATATCAATAAAATAATCAGCTCATTCGGGATTAATAATGATCATAAACTCAACTCTAAGTTCTTCCTTCAAGACTATCAATTATATAATTTTAATTATTTATCCATATCATTTTCAGATTTTAATATACTGGGCTACCACAGCAAATATGGCAAAAGGAACCATTATTGCAAACATCAGAATCGCCAGATAAAAAATGCATTTTAATGGCTTTTTCTTTTTCAAGACCAGGCCAAAATAAAAGTAGGCAGGCATAAGCATTCCGAGCGACGTAGAACAAATAGCTCCAATAATGTTAAATACTGATTCGACATCGTCCACAGAAATGCCTATTCCTATAATTACAATGTAAATAATGAAAGTATAAAGCAAAAATAGTAAATAGGCCTTCTTCTTACGAGTACTTCTATCTTGGCTTTCAATATATGAGCTAATTTGTTCTACATTATCTGAATTTTGTCTCCATTTCTTTTATTTCGTTGGTGCATCTCTCGCCATAACTAACTGTATTAGGGCGATAAAATTATTGCGACAGCCAAAGAACATAATTGGAAATGCAAAAAAGACTGATAGTAAGAATCCGAAGTTCATAATGAAGTAGAGTATTTTATTTGATGATTCATAGTCCATTGATAATAAAAAATTACCTTAAATTTTTGAACCAATCAGAGAATATCCTAAAATTCCGACAAGTAGATATGCAGTAGAACAGATTCCAACTCCAGCTAAGGAAGCCATTTTCATTTTATGATCACTTGAATTTTTCATCCCTTTAAAAAGAGGGAAGAAGTTCATTTGATAGGAAAGAGCCAATATTATGTTGGGAATAGCTGCGGCTGCTGCTAACCAATCTTATGGAAATAAGTTCATTTAATGAGTTACTGCATCATTATCAGTAACGGTTACGATAAAATAAGTAACGAAGGTGATGATAAAAACAATGATGCCTATAACTCCCAATAGGGCCATAAACTTGAGTTTTTCTATTTTTCTAACTAGGGTAAACGGAGTTTACATTAGTGCGATGACAAGGGCAATCATATATTCGCTAAAATAAAACTCATCCAGCAATGAATTATCTTTTAGTATGTTTTCAAATATATTATGTCGAATCGTCCTTTTAAAAATGATAATTTCTGCAATGCCTATATAATGCCATTTGGTACATATACCGATATTATTTAGAAAGATTATAATGGATCCAATAGATTTGGCTAATTTGTGATTTATAATATGGTAGAAAATTGTTGAATAGTTACTATGCCCGGATAAATTTTTTGCTCGCAGGAGGAGATCGGCACTGAATTGAGTGGCAGATGTTGCAAAAACAAATATTATGATTGCGAATAGAAAGCCACATTTACTGACGGCATAAGGCAGTCCTAATATTGCTGATCCAATCACTGTTTTGATGATCATAGTTACTGTTAGCGCAAAATCTGTTTTAAAGAAGTAGTACTGGACTTGTTAGTTTAGATAGAGCTTGAAAACACACTCTGCTCTCCCTGTTAGTCCCCACTGAGCTGAGCGGGTGGTGTGTCTGCATTTTAATCTCGAGGAAAGAAGAATGATTCTTGATGTGGATGAGAAGCATTCAATAGCTGCAATTTATCTTCAGTTATTGACATGGGTTTATACTTCCACGATATTAATTTTAATAGAATTAATATAGATATCTCGATATATGTTTATAATACGTCATTGATCCGTGAATAACTGACATAATATGCCGAAGGGCATAATTATACAATTTTCAAAATATAAACTATTGTTGAAACAATTATTTATTGATGAGAATTGATAAGATATGGTAATTCTTACATTCAAATATATTTTGTAACTTACATTAATTGAATATTGATACTGTTAAACATGAGACCTTCTTCCAAAAAGAAAGGTAAATCTATTGTAAAGCAGGACATGCAGTATTGAAGGTGAGCGTGCCCACGTTCAAATTTTAAAAGGCTAAGGAGTTTAATCAGATGTACTAGTAAGCCTTCGAGCACAGTGAAAAGACATTTGACTAAAAAATGCGCAACGCCAACAAGAACAAAGTGGAAAAACCGAAAGAGGACATCAAAATGCCTTCGTTGCTTAAAGGGGAAGGCAGTAGAATAAAGTCAAGCAAACTGAAGCCAATCGATGATAAGCTTTCCCAAAGCAGATTAGCTGAAAAACAGAAGCATCTCTAGGCTAATGTTCATGGTAATGTAAAAATGTTTCTAATTTAGATGGATTGGATCAATGATCTCACAAGAAAATAACAGGAAAAAGTTGAAAAACCTGCTCGCAGTCCGGAGAGACTGCATAAAACTATGAAAAGATCTCATAAGTTAGAGCTTTAACCCGTTAAGCTTGGATAAACACCAAGAGATTTGGATGAATTACTCAATACAAGTAGCAAAGCAAAATAGGGGGCCTCTAAAAATTTAAAAGATTATGACTGTTGGGATGAAGATCTAACTCCCCAATAATGGATGGCAAAATATGTTAACACTCCTCCTCCACATGGAAAGGCTCCTATTTATTTTAAAGGGGAATATGTCTGGACAGATATTTAACTTATCAACTATGATTAAAAATCTGAAAAGTTCTATATTAAAGTTTTAGAAAATGGTCTATTAAAATTTGTCAGCCGGTTATCCATCCAATTTAAACACGAAAACTAATAAAAATTTGAATAAAGACTTAATTTAACTAAGGAGAGGCAAAAGACTGCGGATGAAGCCATCAAATTACTGAGATATATTGAAATTGTAGATGATAAAATTGTAGCCCCGATGCCTGAAAAATTAACTGAAAATTTAAAAACTAACTTCAAGCAACATATTTTATTCAATAGTTTGATGGAATAAATTAAGACTATTCACTTAAACTATGAAAAGAAATTTTTACTATTTGATAAGAAAAATTCAATGATGATTCCTGAACCTATTCCAGAAGTAGGATAATTCCAACATCTACAGGCAAAAACTTATGAAAGATTCTCATAGTTTGACACCAATTCGGATAAACTTCAAAATGGGCATATTTCTAAACGTCCAAAATAATTAAGATGCTAAAAGCAAATTTTACAGAAGGGGACAGAGATAATCAACAAATACAATCTTCTAGGATCTTTGGCTGAAGCTAATACTGTGTTCTTTTTGGATACTTTTAAGGAAAGGTTGGATAAGGAATCTTTAAATTCCAAATAAAACTGGGAAATCATTTGGAGATCGCATATCATCAGTGAGATACAACATATTCTCAAGGAAGAATACAGATTCTTTGTGACTGAAAAGGATACTTATGATAAAGACTTTCTCAAGAGAGTAATAATAAAATTTGATGTTCTCTTCAATACAGTTGTTAGATAAAAAATTATCAATGAAAGCGTTGAAAAATACATTAAAT
>Ga0302186_10001117_pt1 | contig 22939 bp, 28 predicted proteins | sample II_Bog_E1_2_FD_198782 | JGI IMG/M metagenome (GOLD analysis project Ga0302186, IMG submission 198782) | Peat permafrost microbial communities from Stordalen Mire near Abisko, Sweden - II_Bog_E1_1 | ecosystem: Environmental > Terrestrial > Soil > Wetlands > Peat | place: Sweden: Abisko...
TGCCGCTCCGTCCGGCCCGGTCGGGGCATCTTCGACAATGATCGTGCCGGTTGCCAACTGGTGCGAAGGTAGCGGCAGCTTTCCACCCTTGAACATCTGCCAGGCCGTCTGGTAGCCAATTCCCTCTCGCTTCGCCCAAACCGATGGCTTCATACCCAAATTGTCGGCTCCAATCGCTTAAAAACAAGTAATGTCAGGATGAAATGAGATAAAACGAGCAACAGTTGTTAACCCTACTCATGAAGAAGCTCATCGTCCCTGGTCTTGTCGCCATCGCACTCTTCTCGCTATCCGCCTGCGCGTCGAATGACACCACGCATAGCACAACGACAACGTCGCAGCAGACGACCGTCCCCGGTCCGACAACTACGACGACAACGGACACCCAGACCAAGTAGGCCTAGCTCTCCCGCGGCATGTACCTTTAGGGGTCCACTGTCTCGGTTTCTCGTGAAATCCAAGTCTGAAAACCCATCGAACTGACGGGCACCTCCGCATTGTCCCTGGAGGATGCCGTCAGAAACACCGTGGTGGACCGCGCTGCCGAAAGCGCGGCTTCAAACCTGTCGGAGACGTGCCTGAGGCAAGCGTCGGATCCGGTGATTAGGCTCCTTTGCAATCATTTCGCGCAGTCGCTCACGATCTTTCGCAATGTGGCCAGCGACACGTCTTCAATTTTCCGGAACCGGATGCAGCTCTTGCCGACGTCCAAACCACGCAATTCGTTACGGTAGCGCTTCACGATCTCTGGGTCAGCGTAGAATGAGTAATAATTCTTCTGGGAATTGAACGCGATGAATCGCGACGCTAACTCGTATGTCGGCATCCCGTACTTCATGCTCCCCGAGACCTTAGGGGCCGCCGAGCGCACCATCTTATCGAGCGTCTCGACGACGGACCGGTCCTTGGGGGAGAGCCCCAAAATGTACTCCGGAATGGTGGAGACCTTCGACTGCATGGAAGAGATTACTCAGCCAAAACAACAAACCATACCGCCCCTGTCCACAAACTTTGAACTCAACCCCAGAAATGGCGGAGAGAAGGGAAATGGATCGGCGGCATAGGAGTTTCTTGGGATTCTCCCTCTCGGAGGGCGCACCCCAAGCATGCCTTTTGTTGGCGAAATGACAAACCCCAAAAATGGCAGAGGGAGGGGGATTCGAATGCCGCAGCGTTGACAGGGTCCACTTTCGGTCCGAAAAACGGTCCATGGATTATTTCACGGTTTCCACAGCAAAGCCGAAATTGGGGCGCCTTCTCGACAACGTTCTTAGAAGTGGGATTCCGGTGGTAATTCGCCGGGGAGGACGCTTCCTGCAAATCAGCGAGTACGTCGTCCCGCATCCAAACCCTACGGGAACACCCGAAACCTTTTCAACTGCGGAAGCTCCGGCTCAATATGGTCGAGCAAATCGGCTTCATTTCAGGATCAATCTTTTTGAGTCGGACGAAGGCTGGGCTGTGAGCTGCCCGGACCTACCTGGGTGCCATTCACAAGGGAAAAGCCGCAAGGAAGCCCTGACGAACATCAAGGAAGCAATTCGTCTCTGGCTAGATGTCGAGGCAGAGGACACTGGGTTGAGGCGCGTTGAGCAGGCTGATGTGCTCGTCTAGCCCATGCCCCGAATTCCGGGAGTCGGCCAGAACGACGCCGTGAGAGTCTTTGAGAAACTTGGTTACCGCGTTGCTCGGCAGAGCGGCCACGTAATCATGAGCAACGGAAAGGTCCGCCTATCGATTCCCAGGCATTCGCCGATAAATGCCATTACTATGGGCGCAATCGCAAAAGATGCCGGTCTCACCCCGGAGCAATTCCGCGAGTTGCTCTAATGGGCAGCCCTCCCGGGAGCACACCCCGAAAGAATGTTGGATGCAAAGCGACAACGTAGTAAGACCCATAGGATTGCCATATGAAATGGCGGAGAGAGGGGGATTCGAACCCCCGGTACGGTTTTACCCGTACAACGGTTTAGCAAATCGCTTTGTTGCATTTCTGGGTGTGGTTACTGAGTCACCAATATCTTGTTTCTCCGCTCTGAAAAACAAATTTTTGCTCCAAGAAAACAAAATTCAGGCGAGCGGTTTAAGGATACATACGCTTCGCGCAATTCCCTCGTGGAAAGCGAAAATAGGCGACGCGTAGGCGACGATTTTAGGATTTGTTTGCCCGCAGTCGAATGGGTTTCGGGCCGCTGGTAACCCCTAATAATCGACAGGGTCTATGCTATCAGTGCCAGTATGGAGACTCGCTTCTGCGGCGAACCCGGCAATGTCATTGCCGGTATGCATGGCATGCGTGCATATTACTGCTTGACACTATGAATGCTCCCCATGCATAGTCTTTCCATTAACTCATGATCCAATCGTTCGCCGACAAGCCGACTGAAGCAATCTGGCTTGGCCGTCGTCCGCCTGAACTCCCGCCCTCTATCCATAAAGTTGCACTTAGGAAACTCACCCAACTAGAAGCTGTCTCAAAACTCGACGAACTACGAATTCCTCCTGGAAACCGCCTTGAATCGCTGAAACGCGACCGTTTAGGCCAACACAGTATTCGCATAAACGATCAATACCGAGTCTGCTTTCGTTGGGATGGGAACAACGCTCACGACGTAGAAATCACCGATTACCACTAGCCCGATGAAAAACCATATTAACGTGCATCCCGGCGAACTCCTCCGTGAGGAGTTCCTGATTCCCATGGGAATTACTGCTTACCGGCTCGCCAAGGATGCGAAGCTTCCGCACCAACGCGTAGGCGAGATTCTCAATGAGCGCAGGGGCGTAACGGCGGAAACGGATCTGCATCTTTGTGCCTATTTTGGCTTAACCCCGGGTTATTGGCTACGGGTGCAGCTCGCATACGATCTTCGAGAGGCCATCAACAAGGTGGGCACCAAGATCAAAGCGTCCGTTCATCCTCTCAAGGCAGCTTGAAATGGCGGAGAGAGGGGGATTCGAACCCCCGGTACGGTTTTACCCGTACAACGGTTTAGCAAATCACTTTGTTGCATTTCTGGGTGTGGTTGCAGAGTCACCAATATGCTGTTTTTCCGCTCCGAAAAACAAATTCCTCATCCGAAAAAACAAGATTCAAGCGATCTGCTCAAGAATGCATACATTTAGCGCAATTCCTTCCTAAAAGACGAAAATAGGCGACGCGTAGGCGACGATTTTAGGATTTGTTTGCTCGATCGTCGCTTGCATCAACCGGGCAAAGGTTCGCTAAACCGGCATCACCAGTGTTTGACACCTGCTACTACTAAATACATCTTTTTCCCATGAAGGATACATACAGCATTAAGGACCTCCAAAGGGAGACGGCATCGGCGATCGACGCAGCAGAAAGCGGAGCGCTTGTGACAGTAACCCGACACGACCGTCCCGTTGCTCATGTTATATCCGCAGCGCGCCTGGGCGGAATTCTAGAAACGATGGAGTTGCTCGCAGATGCCGACTTTAACCGTCAGTTGAAACTTCTCAGGTCCGGCAAGCTGAAGTTCCACCCTGCCGCATCCCTTGCCGACTAAAGTAACAGTCTCGGACCAGGTGCGGGAGTACCAGAGGGCTCTTGCACCCGAGCCCCGGCGCCGGGTGAAAGCTGCCATCCTCGGTTTAGTAGACGGGAGCGGTGACATCAAAGCCTTGCATGGCGATCTTGAAGGCCTGTCGCGTTTACGCGTAGGTGAACATCGAATAGTCTTTCGCCATCATGGGTGCCGCATCGAAGTTTTTTTCGCGGCGCCGCGTAGCGTCGTCTACGAGTTTCTCGCCGCCCATCTTCACGACTTGCTAAATTAGAATGGCGGAGAGAGGGGGATTCGAACCCCCGGTACGGTTTTACCCGTACAACGGTTTAGCAAACCGTCCCTTTCGGCCACTCAGGCACCTCTCCGTTAATTACTTACGTGATTGATGGTATCCTTAGAATGGCTTAATTGACATTCTATTGACACTTACAGCCCCTTCCGCGAACATAGACGCATGAGGACGTCTAAACCCACGGTAGCGGCCTACAAACACTCAGCAACCACACCTTTCGTCATTGAGGGCCTAAGGGTCAACGGCAAACGCACGCGCAAATTCTTCGCAACCCGCAAAGCCGCAGAATCGTGGTTAAGGCGCACTTTGATACGGATGAAGCGCGAGGGGGAGGCCGCAATCACGATGCCCGAGCAGCTGCGTCTAGATGCCCTGTCCTGCTCTGAAAAACTTCTATCCTATGGGAAGACCATTGTGGACGCTACAGAGCACTACCTCGCCTACCTTGCGGCTTCTGCAAGGAGTTGCACTATTACCGCGTTGGTAGCCGAGTTTAACGCCGCCAAGAAAAAGGACGGCGCTTCCGAGCGATATCTTGGCGACCTTCGCAACCGCCTCGACACGTTCGCGGAGCAATTCGGCGATTTAAAGGTGGCAGAGATCATCCCGAGCCAAATAGACGATTGGCTCCGGGGTCTAGACGTTGCAGGTCAGACCCGAAACAACTTCCGCACGGTTCTGAGCGCGTTCTTTGAGTTCGGAAAGGTGCGCGGCTATGCTACCCATAATCCTGTTACCGGGACTGCAAAAGCCAAGGTCGTGCGCGGTACCCCCGAGATCTTCACACCCGAACAAATGCGGACAGTCCTGGAAAAGGCTCCCGCAGAGTTCCTCCCCTACCTCGCCATTGGCGCATTCGCGGGGCTGCGTTCGGCTGAACTCGAACGTTTGGATTGGTCCGAGATCAACCTCGCCAGAAAGCTAATCCAAGTGAAGGCGGAGAACGCCAAGACCGCACAGCGCCGTTTCGTTACCGTGTGCGATGCCCTAGCCTCATGGCTAGCCCCACACGTTCGCAAATCCGGTCCGGTGGCGACGCCCGAGAGCGTTAGAATTGGACGGGAGAAGACTTGTAAGGCAGCAGAGATCGAATGGCCTGCCAATGTACTAAGGCATTCGTTCGCCTCCTACCACCTCGCGCAGTTCAAGAACGCTGGCCAGACCGCCGCAGAGCTTGGCCACGCTGGGGCCGCGATGCTTTACCAACACTATCGGGAGCTTGTCACCCCGGAGGCTGCGGCTCGATGGTGGCAGATCATGCCTCCCGCCGATTACGGCAATGTAGTTTCCTTCGAGACTGAGGTGGCCCATGGCTAACGCGAAGAACAAGAGAAGTGCAAAACTTCCACCGACCAATTGGAAGGCCTTTGTGCGACCGGATCTTGCCGAATGGGAGGCCAAAGATCCGTACGCAATAGCGTCCACCCAGATAAAGAAGTTATCCGAAGCAGCAAAGTCCGGTCATTATTCTAGCGGTGAGGAAATTCCGCAGATGGAGGCTCTTGAAGATTTACTAAATCTAGCCACTTCTGCGTTTGAAACCGTATCCAGAATCTATCGAGAAACCGGATTTAAAGGCACGAGTTCCCCCGTCTACAAAGGAGAGCTATTGAGAGATCAAGTGGTGGAACTTGCCTCAAATTCTGCGGAACTGATCGAAAAGATGGTCGAGCGAGATTTCCAAGACATGGCGGGCATCGCAGCGCTTAGAAAAGATTTCCCGGTAATGTATTCAGGTTTCCGGCGGGTGTGGAACCAACGCCTAGCAATGCTGAATAGACTCAAATTGGGTTCCGATAGTCCCTTCAAGTCCTCCGATTTGGGGAAACAGGGTCCGGGAATGGTACTAGACGATCTGCGCAACCTAATTGAAGAAGCCTACTGGTTTTTGCAGTCCTACCGAACCTCGTATTTGGATGACGCAGATCTGCCACCTAGGCTTAGAAAAGGGATCAAGAGCCTTCACGACCTTGACCGTCATACATGCTTGGACTGGGCTCGCCGAATGGCCGAGTATGAAATCTGGAAATATGGCCACAGCATTCTCCCCTTCTTCGTAAACTCTAAGTCCGCAACGAAGCGGAACCTTAACAAGAAGAAAGCAAAGCTTCTAAATATTGGTACAAAACTCCCGCCTCAAAATCCCAGCAAGGCCGATCTGACGAAGCTTTTGGTGGCAAAGATCCGAGACCGATTGAAGGATATTCTATAACCACTCGGTATTGCGGAGGCACCGACCAATATTTGATTTGGTCTGTGCCTTAATCGATTCGTCCATAGCTACTTATGGTTGTGTAAGTGCGCCTATTTTTTCTACTCATGGCCTCACGACCATGAATAAGAACAAAAATGCTGCCTTAGTTACGAATGATATTCGGAAGTTCCTTTCCCTTCGGGATGCAGCTTGTGAGATCGGTGCGACCAGGCGCTTCCTTGAACGCAGAATCGAAGACGGCGAACTCGCTGTCTTTCGTCCCAGTCGAAGATTAGTCCGTGTTTCGCGGGCAGAATTAGATAGGTGGATTGCCTCGTACTCGCACGGAGGCCACCGCGCCAACGCCTTGAACGAAAGGACTGGCCAATGAGCCCGCAACAACGCGCCGAGATTGTCGCCCGCTTGGAATTGAATCGAGCTGGCGCTGCCCATCTGGAATCCAAGATAAGGCGCCTTAGGGCGGCGATCGCCACAAGGCAGGTGTGGATTTCAAGGCTAGAGGGACAGTTGGCAAAGATAGACGGGAAGCCCATCGAAGTCCGCCCGATTGGAAAATGAGCCTGAATGGGAACAACGGTAAGGCTCCTGAACGTCCGGGTATCTCTCAAGAGATGCTCCGCGAGGCCGGTGTGCGCGTCGTGTCCAGCGACGAGGCCCTTGAGCTTATAGGATTCAGTTCACCGGGTTTCGTGATACCATATCGGAGAGACGATGGCTCCCCGCTGACTGTCAATGGGAAGGCATTTTACAGGCTCCGTCTTACCAATCCAACGGAAGGAGCGAAGTATCTGTCTCCAAGCAACTCGGGTTGCCAACTCTACCGCCCACCGCGCCTGCGTGGCCTGCTCTTGCCGGGATGCGTCATCGGCATAACAGAGGGCGAGCTTAAGGCCGCTGCGCTAGTCGAGGCTGGCTTCCCCTGTGTGGGAATAGGCGGAATAAGCTCTGCGTGCCCGCGCAATGAGGCCGGTGAATCCGAGTTGCTACCGGACCTCGCCAAGCTGATTGCGGAAGTCCGCCCCGCGCGTCTGGCATTCATTGGTGATTCCGACACGGCGCTAATTCCCGCATTCGCTCGCGAAGCCGTGAAATTAGCCAGATTGACGGGTATACCCGCAATTCTTCCCCGTATCGCGCTAGATGCCCCAGGCAAAGGGCTCGACGATCTGCGTGAGGTATGGGGCTCTGGGTTTTCTGCAGAGTGGCAGGCAATCATGGCCAACGCTGTGCCCGTCACGGCAGATACCAATCCCGCAGATCTTGCGGTGCGCCTGCTACGCAAAGAGGCGGAGGCTTTTGGCAGGTTGAATACCGACGCGCTAGAAAAAGCGCGCAGCCGCCTCGTAAAATTAGGGGTCGGATTTCGCGATGACCCACTGGCATTCGAGGAAATTGTAACATTCGCCGCGAATATCGCAAAGGTAAGTAAACAAACATTTAGGTCGGCAGTCCGCGCTGAATCTAGGCAGCAATTGGATTCGGCTGCTACAGCACGGGAGATAAATTCGCTGCGCCAGTTAGCCGAACTCAATGCTGAGAATCCCATCTATTTCGACGGTCGCGCATATTGGCGCAGAGAGAGCGATGGTACTTTTGGGCAACTATGCCGCGAGGACGCCCGCCTGCATCTGGCTGTAAACGGCCACAGTCTACGCGGCTCCGACGGCGGGCCATCACCCGCAGACCGTGCTTTGCATCACCTCCAAACGGTGGCCCGTGTTAATTACGCTGGCCCTATTTGTGGCCGAACGCCCGGCTTATGCCATGAAAACGGCCTAAATATTCTGGTGACCCGGGGCCCGGCCCCAATCGTTTCGAAATCTGGCGAATGCCCAACCATCACGCGCTTCCTTGGCAATCTGTTTGGCCGCGCCTCCGGCAATTCTTTGGCGACGACCCAAGTAACCGTCTTTATCGCATGGCTGAAACTTGGGCGGCTCGCTATCCGCAATCCCGGTGAACATCGGCCTGGGCAGGTGCTTGCCTTTGTCGGCCCTCCCGACTGCGGAAAGTCTCTTTGCCAATCAGAGATAATAACTCCGTCTCTTGGTGGCCGCGTTGCAGACCCGGCCCTATGGGCAACGGGCGCGACGACATTCAACTCTGACCTTTGGGGTGCGGAACATTTGTCAATTGGAGACAAAGGTCTCGGCGAGGATGGCCGCGAGAGGGCACGCCTACGCGATGAACTCAAGAGGATGGTTGCAGCGCCCGATTTCCCGCTGCATGCAAAACACCGTGATGCCCTGACTCTACGGCCAGTGTGGCGTATCTCCTTATCGGCCAATGACGACCCAGAAAGCGCAGCCTGCCTGCCCGCACTCGATGCCAGCTTCGCCGACAAGATCATTTACCTGCTGTGTTACACGCCACCTGAACCATTTTTCAATGAGGACCAGGCGGGGGCCCGCGCCAATTTCATAAAGAGTATCACCGACGAATTACCGGCGTTTGTCGCCGAGGTCGATGCATTCGAAATACCGGCCACCCTGCGGAAAGAGCGATTCGGCGTCCGCGAATTTCACCATCCGAAGATATTGGATTTAATTGCGGGTGGCTCGCCGCTTCTACCGATATCCGAATGTCTGGAGGATTGGATCACCAAATGGGAAATCTCCACCGAAGAAAGGGAAGTCTCTAGCGTGGAACTGTATGGGTTTTTGGACAAGCAACTCGACTACCCTCTGCGCTCTGTATCGAGCGGCCCCAGCCACCTTGGCCGCCAACTTGCCGGGCTTGCCGTTTTGGAGGGCTGGCGCGGACGAATCATCCGAGGTGAGCGAAGGATCGGTCCCAGAAAAAAGAATCAGCTACAAACGATTTGGAGGATCAGAAGGGAATCCGAGTCATGAAATTCGCCGAGCTATTCATACCAGCCCCCGTGCGGATAGCGCGGATAGTCGAATCTCTAAGTTTTAATCTAGGGGAAATAATTAATGCAGAAGGAAAGAGGATAAATGAAGATAACCATACAAGGGCAAACGCTGGCCTTGACCTATCCGCGCTATCCGCAAAGCCGTTGGTCCCGATCGAACAACCATTTATCGAGGGTCAGCGCTACCGACTTGCGGGAGCAACTGAGGTCGGCACACGTCTCGATCTGTACCATGCCGATCCTAACGGGCCTTGGATGCGGCGACATGGGATAATCATGGCAGTATGAAGGACGTAGCCATACCTCAACCCCAGATGCCCAAACAACTGCAGCACCTCAACGAGGTGCGGGTGGCTGAACGGGAAACGCGCCGCGCGAAAGCATGGGCCATGCGTCTTGAGGGGAATACCGTCCGCCAGATTGCGGAGAAATTGAACATCAGTGTGGGGGGTGTTGCCCTCTACTTGCAGGAAACGATGGCCGAGTTACGGGCGGACTCACTGGAATCGGCTACCGAATGGCGGCAGATTCAACTCGACCGGTTGGATGCTATGATCGGAGCCTGGCATCCGGTATCCCAGACGCCATCAGACCCTGAGGCAGCGCGGGGCGCAGCGATCGTCATCAGGGCCATTGAAGCGCAATCCCGGTTGCTAGGGCTATTTGAACCCGCCGGGGCCGAATCTCCCGCTGACTCCGAGGCCGAGAAGGAACCCGAGGTGGCCTATGAGGACCAATTGGCGCGGTCTCCTGCTCTACGCTCCCGTTTAAAGAAGCAACTGGAGAACGCCGAGAACGGCACAGGGCAGCCAATATCGGCGCCAGCCTAGCCTCGGTATGACTCAGAGGCTCGGCGGGCGTCCTGGATGCCTTCTCGTAGCCGCTTCGATGTGCCCAAAGTCGGGCAAAGCAAGGACGGCGTATGGGCCCGGGGGAGGTATCCCTCCGTTTAAGCGTGCTACGGGGGCGTTTTAAGCGAATAGATTGAGACCTCATTTCGCACGGTAGATCACTGACTGAGGTTGCCCCTATCCTATGAATGCGACCTTCGACCTCAAAGAGAGCCTCAAGCTCTTGCGGTTGCTAAAGACGGGCCGGGGACCAGGTACCCAGTGGCTCAGGGTAACGGCCATAAAGGAATTTCTCATATTCGAGGCAGGACAGGGGGTGGTATGGGTGCCCGCGCTGGTCCTCGAACCTGGCGCGTTCTCGACCCGACGCACACCGTTTAACAAGGTTCTAGCCTCGTTCACGGGCTCCAAGACCCTGACCCTACAGGCCGATGCTGGCCGTTTTCGGATAAACTCATTCTCGGGCCAGATTCTAGACTACGATCCAAAACCAAAGCGCCCAAAGGGATTCGAGCCTATCGAAGACGAATCGGAGTCCACTCCCCCGGGGGATAATTCAGCGGACGCTACGGTAATTGCGAAGAATGATAGTGTGGCGCAGCCATCAGCGCCGAAGCCGTTACCGCCCAAAGTTGAAGATCCCAAGCCTGCCGCTGGACCGGAGGGAGCACAAAGTGGAGTGCAAGGGTCCGATGCGGGTGAGAAACCTCCTGCGCCCCCATCTACCGCCAAGACCGATGATCCCACATCAATCAGCAATGCCGCCGATGCGGCAAAAGCACAACATTACAGGGAACTAAGGAAGGATCTGATCGACGGTGGAAGTGATCCGCGCGATGTCACCATGATGACCGATGCGGAGGTAGAGGATGAGTTCAGCATAATGATAAGCAAAATGATGGTCGAGGGCCGCGGCGCGATCACTGAAGATCCAGAATTACTCAAGGACGCTGCTATTGTCGCAGCGAAATACATACAAGCGGGGATTAGGGATGTTGGGGCGTTTGCCGCGAAGTGGCGCAAGGAGATTGGGCACACCTCAAATCAGGACATTTTCCACATCTGGAACGCGGGCAATGAGGAACACGCCAAGTCCAAGGCCGAACTTGCAAAGGGTGTGCCCGAGGACCGTGACCACGCAGCGTCCCGACCGAAAGAGACCGAACAACTCACGCCCTCACCATCATCAAAAACGGTCAAGCTAAGCAGCGCTCTACACCGAAAAGCCCGCCATAAATTGGAGGCATCCGGGGTTCCGGTCAGCAAAGTCGGCGAACTAACGAGTTTCGAGGTTCACTGTGCGCTCGTATGCATGGATGACCCAACAACTATTGAAAAAATGGCGACGCCCCCATTTGGGCTGACGCCCTACGCCTTCCATATTGCGATTGAGCTAGGTATCCAAACAGTTGAGAAGGGCGGGACCCTAGCGCAGGCCGTGTCGGATGCAATTGATGGCATTAGGGAGCTCAATCCCGCCGCGCCAATAGAAAATGCGAAGTCCGTAGAAAAAATGATACATGCTTGCCTAGAGGAATACGGAAAACTGACGGATTTTGAAAAAAGAATGGAGCGAGTAATTCAAAGGGCTCACGCGCCAGTTTACTCAAAATTGCCTCCCGTTGTTTCGCCAGCCCCAAAGCTAGAGAAACCTATTGTCCGAGAAAAAACGACCGACAAGAACCCTTCCGGTTTTTGGCTCGATGACTTTAATTTGTTATGCGGAGCTATAATTGTCATCGTCGTAGGTCTTGGCATTTCGCTGCTATTTGGATTTCAAGACGCGAGTTTGCTACTAGCAGCGATGACAGGTTTCGGCGTTCTGTGGCTAGTCATATGGATAGCCCGCCGGTTTTGGGAGAGGACCGCAAGATCAACACTCGCTCGCGCCCTAGAATGGATAAGGCGCAACCTATCCAGTTCGCTTGTTATCTTTTACGCCCTAATTGTCGTTGGATCTTTATTTTGTGCGCCGTGGGAGGGATGGAAGGGCCAGGCTGATAAGCGATACGGGGGTTCGCGGATCACGCGATATGGCCCCATATTCTCACCGCCCGAAAGCCTGCCGGTTTCTCCACGGCTCAAGTCGGAAGAGATTGCTCTCGTCTGGGGTGCGCTCGGAGTTGCGACTTTTGCGGGTGTTTATTTGAGCAAGCAGGGGAAGGCGGGCGCAGCAACGGGGAAATAGTTTTGAGGGCGGAATTTGGATTCAGCGCCCATTATCCTCTTTGAGCATCAATTCTAAGCAACGGCCGTGACACAAGAACGTGTCGGGGTCCTGCTGCTCTTGGACGGACTCTACTTGCGCAACAATAGCGTATTCAGCATTGGAATTCTGTTTTATCACTCGCTCGGCGATGCTCGGATCGCATTCAAGTACGAAGCCTACTTGCTTCGAGTTCCCATTAGTTTTAGCGGCAATGTAGAGCAGATATTTTGAGCCTTCCAGTGATACGTCTAGGATTCCCCTATTAATCAAGATCGCTTTGTGGCCCGTGTTCGCGAAGGCCTCCTGCATCCCTTGGGAATATCTCGAACTAGAAACCGCATTCTCCCATTCGGGAGTCGCGTCGAACCGATCAGAAAGATCGGCGACTTTCTTTGCGATGATAGTTAGTCGCGTTGCTTCACGCTCTTTTTCAAGTTTGCTCTTTGTGTAGGAGTGTAATCCCCACCATCCGAGACCGGCGACAATCGCGAGGGCAACCAGGATGCCCTTGGCTTTGGACTTTCTTGGGCTGTTCATTTCGTCACCCTCTGCAATCGAACCAGAGCAGCCGTCTGCAGCATCGGATACAAAATCATCTGCGGTATTGTTAATTTTTAAGCCTCTTATCTTTGCGGCCAAAGCGGCCCGCCTTTCGGCTTCTTCTGGATTCGATTCGGCATGTTCTTTTTGCCATTCTATGTATTCGAGTTCCAGTTTTCGATCTTCATCAGCCATTTCTTCGGGAATTCCCCCAGCGCTCGTTGCTGCCTCTGGGTCTGCCGCCGTCTTGTGTAATCTACGCATATCGTCGGCAATGCCCTTAAGCTCGGGTCTCGGAGCTTCTGCCGCAGCCCTTGCAGCCTGAGCTTCAGTGGAATTGTCCGTGAACTCGGGATGCGGGTTGGCCTTCAGCGGCGTACCTTCGGGAGGCCGCTGCTGTGGTTCATCTTTATCCTCGGGTGTCATCGCAGGGCCTTCAGCACCGGTATATTGGAAACCGCAATTAAGGACAGCTTTCTATTGCCAGCTTATTGACACCTACGACGCACATTACTGCCGTTCATGGCCGCTTCCTGTCGCGACTGTTCCTCTGTACCTTGTTGATCTAGAGCAAGAAAGGCGGTTTAGCAAACCGTCCCTTTCGGCCACTCAGGCACCTCTCCGTTTCCAAGGGTTGCAGCCAATGCCCTCGCTATGACGAGGGCAAGGCAGTATTTCTTCTGGGCGCTCAATATCCGCACGGTCCGCACAGCCGGATCCGACGAGCCCCGTTCGGCGCTCCAAACGGGGAGGTTACGAGGCAGCCGCGGGCTTCTCGGCGTCCTTGGAGGCATCTGCGCCCGCGATGCCGTCAAGAATATCCGAAAGCATCTTGAGGATCTCGGATTTAGGCGCGTACTTGAGCAGGTATCCCTCGGCACCGAGTTCGCGGGCCCGTTCATAAGTCTTCAGCGTGCCTTGAGCCGTGACAACGACGACGGGCAGCTTAGGATGTGCAGCCTTTAGCTTGGCGAGCACCTGTAGTCCGTCGAGATTCGGAAGATTGAGGTCCAGGAGCACCATGTCCGGATTATGTGCGGCCGCCTTCGCAAGGGCGTCATCTCCGTCGAGAGCCTCCCAAACGGTCTTTAGGTCCAGCTGCTTCAGGAGACCTCTCAGAAACACGATGACATGGGGCTCATCGTCGACAACTAGGGCGGTGACGGGGCGGGGCATGGGGGACGGTGCGCAGTGCGGAGAAGGGGCCAGGGAGAGCAGCAAACCTAAGCTATGCCGATGGAGCGCTTGGGGCGCCCTTGTTGGCAGCCAATGGCCGTAAAATGACGGATAGGAAAATCATTGTGTTGGCGTCCGTGGGTCGCGTGTCGTTTCCGTCGCTTATCTACTGGCCCGCCAGAGGGCGTCACTCGGCTCAACAAACTTTGCCTTTCGGCCAACCGTGCAACGCCCGCCTTCGAGGTCGGAGTCTGTTGTGCAACGACCCAAAGCCGCAGGCAAGCGCGTTCGCTCGGGACTTTGAGAACATTCTGGACGTTCTGTAAGAGATTTAACCCAAATGCGATACCGATCCGATCATCCGTCAAGGCCGGAGGGCCCTCCCCTTCCCTTACGCGACAACGGCGTGTTCCCTTGGCTCAGGTCTCTTCGTCCGTATCGCGTTCAGTGTCCTCGCGGCAGTCGCTAATGACCCGCAGCCAAATCTCCCTAAGGTCAAAAAGCCTAATGCGCATGTCGTCACGGAGCTCGCGGATGGTCTCGATACCGTCGGCCTCCTCGGTCCCTATCACAGCAAAACAGGCGTTCAGCGCGGCAAGGGCCCTCTTGAAAAGGCAAATGGCCATGGCGTAATCGCCAAAATCAAGGGCATGGATGGCCATGACTGCCTGCTCCTCGCATCGATGCAGCGAGGAGAGGAGGGTGACCGACAGGCATTGGGGGATTTTCCCCGGCGAAAGGGACGTCAGCTCCCAGGACCTGCGCAAGCTCAGGAAAAGGGCCTTCGTGGCGATGTAGACAGGGTTCTTCTGGAGGGTGTAGATCTCGTCCGAAAAGAGCACCTTCTCCGGGCTCTCGCGCTCCTCAAGCTCCTCGGTGTCGGCACGGTCCCAACCCATCTTGTCGGCCACCTCGTCGATACGCTCGGGGCCGGCCTTCACGGATTCGTAGAATCCCAAGTAGCGATGGATGGCGCTTTCCTGCTCCCGGAGGTAGACCTCCCAATCAAATTCATTCCAAGCAAGATCACTGTTCTCTTCCCACTCGTTTTCCGAGAGGTTGTCAGAATCGAAATCGCTCATCTGTTGGGCTGGACGGTCAGGCAGATTACTCGGTTAGGCAAATAAATTCCTCCCAGGTTACGCACCCCCAACTCCCGCAAGTGTTTGATGATTGTAGGGACAGCCTTTCGGGGCGTAGCCTCCGGACCCCATGGCAGAGACTCATCACGAGACCGTATTTTTCACGGGGCGCGTCCAGGGCGTTGGATTCCGCTACGCCACGCACCAGGTGGCCAAGGAGTACGAGGTCGCAGGTTTCGTATGCAACCTGCCGGACGGCAGGGTAAAGGTTGAGGCCGAAGGCACAAAGGACGAGGTGGATGCGTTCGTTGCCTCTATCGCGGAAAAGATGCACGGGTACATTCGCAAGGTGGACCGGCTGTCGGACCTCCGCGCGCCCCAATTCCAGGGATTCTCAATCACGTGACGAGCCCGGGCGCCACCGACACCCCCACCCCGCTCAGGATATGGATCTCGGCGCTCAGGCTGAGGACACTCCCGGCGGCCGTGTCGCCGGTCGTGGTGGGGTCTGCCATCGCGGCGCACGATCACCATTTTGACTCCGCGGCCGCGGGACTTTGCCTCGTGTTCGCGCTCCTGGTTCAGGTCGGCACGAACTTCGCAAACGACTACTACGATTTCGTTCATGGTGCCGACAACGCTAGCCGCGTGGGCCCGAGGCGCGCCGTCGCCTCCGGGCTCGTGACGCCGGAGGCTATGCGCAGGGCCACGGCCGCCGTGTTTGCCGCCGCATTCATCGCCGGACTTGGGTTGATCCACTGGGGAGGCCCCTGGATGCTGGCCGTGGGCCTGGCGAGCATCGCCTGCGGCATCGCCTACACGGGCGGACCCTGGCCCCTAGCCTACCACGGGATGGGAGACCTCTTTGTCTTCGTGTTCTTCGGCTTGGTCGCCGTCTGCGTCACCTACTTTGTCCAGGCGGCCCGGGTGTCCGCTCACTCGCTTCTCGCGGGCGCATCAATGGGACTTCTCTGTTCTAACATACTCTTGGTAAATAACTACAGAGACATGGAGAGCGATTCTGACGCCAACAAGAGAACCCTCGTTGTGCGTTTTGGCCGCCGATTCGCACGGGGCCAGTTCCTGGCCTCCCTCGCCGTGTCCTTTGGGGTCCCGATTCTTTTCTTGATAACCGGGTACCGCGCATGGTGCCTCCTGCCGCTGCTCCTGCTCCCAATGGCAGTGAACCACATGCGCAGGCTCTCGGCCGGCGCCACCCCCCTCGAGCTCGTGTCGCTCCTGGGAGACACGGCAAAACTCATGGCGGCCTATGCCGCCCTGTTTGCTCTGGGGATCCTGCTCTGAAGTGCCCGGGGGGGGCGCTCAGATCTGGGCTGCGAGCTTCGTCTTGAGGGCCGCCTTGGGCAGAAGCCCGACGATCTGTTCGATGACGCGCCCTCCCTTGAAGATCAGCATGGTCGGGATCGCGCGGATTCCATACTCGGCGGCGATGGATTCGTTCTCGTCGATGTTCACCTTCGCGATCGAGATTTTACCGTCGAACTCGGTGGCAAGCTCGTCGAGGACCGGCGCGATCGCCTTGCACGGGCCGCACCAAGGGGCCCAAAAATCGACGAGGAGCGGCGTGGCTGAGGTGGCCACAGCATTCTTGAATGTTTCGGTGGTGAGGGCGGTGATCTTGTCGGACATGTTTTTCTTAAGTGAAGTATGCAGTTAAGGGCGGGAAAGGCAAATGGGGCCTAGCGGGGTGCGGACTTTTTGATGATGTCGGCAAGTTCCACGGGCCTGACCTCGGCAAGGTGCTTGCCGCGCTGCTTAAGCTCCTCGAAGGTCTTCACCACGGTCTCAGTCATGCGCTCGTGGGTCTCGGCCGAGCCGCCAACTATGGCGAACTGGGCCCCGGTCGTGACGCGCTTGTGCCCGTCATCGTTGTCCAGGCCCAGGCCCAGGAGGGCGGCGGGGCCGCGTGTCGGCTTTTTCTTGCTCACAGTTCCACCGTGGCCGCGTCGGCCGAGGTTTCAAGCGGGTTTTCTTCGGGCGCTGCCTCGCAGACGATGTCCGTGAACGCCTCGTTCTGGCGGAGGCGCATTTTTCTCAGTCGAGTCAGCTCTAGGACGGCCAGGAAGGTAGCCACGAGCCTCCTGAGGGACACCCCGGTCTCAAATAGACCGGAGAAAACAAAGGTCTTCTCGGCGCGCATGCGCTCCAGGAGCCACTCCATCTGGTCGGCGACCGTCACGACCTCATCATGAATCTCGCCGACCACGAGCTTCTCGGCCAAGCGCCTTAGGACCTGGTTGAAGGTGTTCCAAAGCTCGATCCTGTTGACGCCCCTAAGCGGCCTGTCCAGGGAGTCCGACGGCCGGTTCGAGAGCTGGCGCTCCATGATGTCGCGCTGAAGCCGGGCCATCTCAGCCAGCTGTGCGGCCGCATCCTTGAACTTCTTGTACTGGAGGAGCTGGTGGACGAGCTCCCATCGCGGGTCCATGTCGTCCTCGCTGTCGGCATTGGGATCAACAGCCTGCTGCCCCTTGGGGAGAAGCATCCGGCTCTTTATCTCCATTAGGGAAGCTGCCATTACGAAAAATTCCCCTGCTACCTCAAGGTCGAGCTGCTGCATGGAACGGAGCACCGCGACATACTGTTTTGTCACCGACTCAATCGGTATATCGTAGATGTCGATCTCGTTCTTGCGTATGAGGAATAGCAGCAAGTCGAGAGGTCCCTCAAAGACTTGCAGCTTTATGCGTAGATCGGCTTCGGGCAGCACAGTTTTGAGTGTTGGAATGGGTTCCCCCGGGAGGCGACCTTTTTCTCAAAAGCAGGTGAACGATTGACAGGCCCACGCGTGAAGCCTTGGAATCACCTTTCCGTGCACGGCGTATACCGTGCGTTTTTTAAATACTCAAACACCCCCATGTCCGCAAAAAACAAGTCCAAGAAGCCCAGCGCGAAAGCCTCGGCCTCGCCAAGGAAATCAGCCTCACCCAAGGCTCCCAAATACGTTTATACTTGGGGTGCAGGGAAGGCCGACGGCAACGGAGGCATGAAGCCCCTATTGGGCGGCAAGGGCGCAAACCTGGCCGAAATGACCCGCATTGGACTGCCGGTGCCCGCGGGATTCACGATCACGACCGAGGTCTGCACCTACTTCTACGCGAACAAGCGCACCTACCCCAAGTCCCTCCAGGCCGAGATGGATACCGGCATGAAGAACATGGAGAAGATCATGGGCTACAAATTCGGTGACGCGGTTGGCTTCCCGCTGCTGGTCTCGGTCCGCTCCGGCGCCCGCGATTCGATGCCGGGCATGATGGACACGATCCTTAACCTGGGTCTCAACGACCAGACGGTCCTCTCCCTGGCCAAGGCAACCAAGAATGAGCGCTTCGCCTGGGACTGCTACCGCCGGTTCATCCAGATGTACGGCGACGTCGTCCTCGGCGTCCAGAAGAAGGAAGGCGAGGACCATGAGCCGTTCGAGACCGTGATCGAGGGCTACAAGCACGAGAAGTATTCTTCGAACATTGAGGACTCGAAACTGACCGCGGCCGACCAGCAAGAACTCGTCGTGCGGTTCAAGGCGCTCGTCCTCGAGCGCTCAGGAAAGGTCTTCCCTAACGATCCTTGGGACCAGCTGCGAGGCGCAGCAGGCGCCGTCTTCGGCTCCTGGATGAACGACCGCGCGATCGTCTACCGCCGCAAGTACAACATCCCCTCCGAGTGGGGCACCGCGGTCAACGTCCAGGCGATGGTCTACGGAAACACCGGCGACACGTCGGGATCGGGCGTCGCGTTCACGCGCAACCCCGCCAACGGCACCAATGAGTTCTACGGCGAGTTCCTCATCAATGCCCAGGGTGAGGATGTCGTGGCCGGCGTCCGCACGCCCGAGCCCGTGCTGAAGCTCAAGGACCAGATGCCCAAGTCCTACGCTGAGCTCCTGAAGGTCCGCTCGATCCTCGAGAAGCACTTCAAGGACGTTCAGGACATCGAATTCACGATCCAGGACGGCAAGCTTTACATGCTCCAGACGCGCAACGGCAAGCGCACCGCCATGGCCGCGCTCAAGTTCTCGATCGATATGGTGAAGGAGAAGCTGATCGACTGGCGGACCGCGATCCTGCGCAACCCGGCCGACCAGCTTGAGCAGCTGCTGGCCCCCGTCTTCGACCTGTCCGAGGTCAAGAAGGCCAAGGTCATCGCGACGGGCCTGCCCGCAGGCCCTGGCGCCGCCACCGGCAAGATCTTCTTCAACGCCGATCGCGCTGTTGAAGCGGAGAAGAGGGGCGAGAAGGCTCTCTTGGTCCGCGTCGAGACCTCGCCCGAGGATCTCCGCGGGATGATCGCCGCCGAGGGCATCCTGACCGCCCGCGGCGGTGTCTCCTCGCACGCCGCCTTGGTCGCCCGCCAGATGGGCAAGGTCTGCGTGTGCGGCGCGGCCGCCCTCCATATCGACTACGACAAGAAGACCGTCAGCGTTGCAGGCCAGACCTTCAACGAGGGCGACTTCCTCTCCATCGACGGCACGCTCGGCGTGGTCTACGCCGGCCAGATAAAGACGGCACCTTCGGAGATCGTCGCCGGGCTCGTCAATGACGACAAGGAGGCCCAGGCCACCGAGAAGTTCAAGAACTACAGCCAGCTGATGAAGTGGTGCTCCCAGGCCACCAAGCTCTCCGTCCGCACCAACGCCGACACGCCCGAGCAGACGCAGAACGCACTCGCGTTCGGCGCCGTCGGCATCGGTCTCACGCGCACGGAGCACATGTTCTTCGAGGGCAACCGCATCGACGCGATGCGTGAGATGATCCTGGCCGATACCACCGCCGACCGCGAGGCCGCCCTGGCGAAGCTCCTCCCCTACCAGAGGGCCGACTTCTACGGGATCTTCAAGGCGCTGAAGGGACTGCCGGCCACGATCCGCTTCCTAGACCCGCCGCTGCACGAGTTCCTTCCGAACTCGGCCGAGTCACAGCTCGACCTGGCTAAGAAGCTCAACATTCCCGTAGAGAAGATCATCAACCGGGTCCACGAGCTCCATGAGTTCAACCCGATGCTGGGCTTCCGCGGGTGCCGTCTCGGGATCAAATACCCGGAGATCACCGCCATGCAGGCGCGCGCCGTGTTCGAAGCGGCGGCAGACGCCACGAAGGACGGCTTCAAGGCGAAGCCCGAGGTCATGATCCCCTTGGTCGGATTCAAGCGCGAGCTGGACCTCCAGGTCGCGATTGTCCACGACGTCGCCAAGAAGGTTCAGGCGGAGAAGAAGATAAAGCTCACGTACGCTGTCGGCACGATGATCGAGATCCCGCGCGGAGCGCTCACTGCCGACGAGATCGCCGAGACGGCCGAGTTCTTCAGCTTCGGAACGAACGACCTCACACAGACCTGCCTCGGCATGTCGCGCGACGACTCCGGCTCCTTCCTCGGAGCCTACCAGGAGGCGGAGATCTTCAAAAAGAACCCGTTCGCCTCGATCGACCAGATCGGCGTGGGCCAGCTGATGAAGATCGCGAAAGAGAAGGGCTCGAAGACACGCCCCGGGATCAAGCTCGGGATCTGCGGGGAGCACGGCGGCGATCCGGACTCGGTGAAGTTCTGTCACCGTCTGGGCCTTTCGTACGTATCCTGCAGCCCGTTCCGGGTTCCCGTCGCACGGCTCGCGGCAGCTCAGGCCGCGGTGGTCGACCTGCTGGCGAAGAAGTAGTCGCTGTCTGGTGGAGTGACCGCCCGTACCGAAGGTTCTGGCGGTCTCTCCCCGCGGCAGTGGAAGTCAGGCGTTGCCGCCTGGCTCGGTTGGCTTTTTGACGGACTGGAGCTCCACCTCTACACGCTGGTGGCCACGCCGCTCGTGGTCCACCTGCTGGGCGCCTCAGGCAGCGCGGATCCCGCGGTAAAGGAAAAGAGCGCGTACATCCAGGCAGCCTTCCTTGTGGGCTGGGCCTTGGGGGGTGCCTTTTTCGGACGCCTGGGGGACCGCATCGGCCGCAGCCACGCCCTGTCGCTCACGATCCTCACCTATGCGCTCTGCACGGGGCTCTGCGCCGCGTCCCAGACCTGGTGGCAGCTCATGGTCTTCCGGTTCCTCGCCGCGCTCGGGATCGGCGGGGAATGGGCCGTCGGGGCGGCGCTGCTTGCGGAAACCTGGCCAGCCGACTGGCGCCCCTGGCTCTCGGCGGTCCTGCAGACCGCGGTGAACCTGGGTATTCTGGTGGCGGCAGGTCTAGTGACCCTGCTCTCATTCCTCCCCCACCCGCCGTCCGAGCGTTGGGTCTTCCTGATCGGGGTGGCCCCGGCCCTCTTGGTGTTCTGGATCAGAAGCCAGGTCCCGGAGTCTGATGCGTGGCAGAAGGCCGAGTCTGAAACCGCCCGCAGGCCTGGCCTGCGCGACCTGTTCCGGGGGGATGTCGCGCCGATCACGCTTAATACTAGCGTCGTCTGTGCACTGAGCCTCTCCGGGTGGTGGCTATTCCAGTTCTGGCATCCGCAGCACCTACGCCGGCTCCTTGAGCTCTCGGGCACCGCCCCGGGCACCGAAACCCGCATGATCTCCGCAGCCTTTTTCTGGCTGAACGCCGTCGCGATCGCCGGTAATTTCGCGGCGGGTTGGCTTGCCAGCCGCTTGGGAAACCGAAGGGCGATGACCGTCATGTTCGCGGGTATGTTTCTGGCCATGGTGGGGGGCTTCGGGGTTCCCCGGGGATTCGCGGAGATGGCATGGTTCTGGATGCCACTCGTGGGGTTTTTCTCCGGCGTGTTCGGCCTTTTCACGATGTACCTGCCCCCGCTCTTCCCGACCCTGCTCAGGACCACCGGGGCCGGATTCTGCTACAACATCGGCCGCCTGGCCGCGGCGGCGGCGTCCCTGGTCTTTGGCCTTGCCGCACCGGTCGGCGACTACCGAATCGCACTCCTTTCGGCCAGCGGACTTGCTCTCGGCGCCACCCTTTGGACGTTCAGGCTTCCTGGTGACGCCGCCTAGGGCCCCCCGCGCATGCGGCTTGTAATGTGCCACGCATCCCATTGCCTGTCCCCATGGGACACGATGCGGGCCGCCACCGCCTACTGATTGGCACCTACACGAAGGGCACGAGCCGCGGGATCTATTCGGTCTTGATGGACGCCTCCACCGGGGCGCTCTCGGCGCCGGAGCTGGCCGCCGAGGCCCCGAACCCGACCTTCCTGGCCCTTTCCCCGGACCGGAGCCTAGCCTACGCCGTGTGCGCGGGCGACGGATGGGCCTCCTCGTTCAAGATCGACCCGTCGTCCGGACGGCTTTCTCCCGTCCAGCTGTCGGTTCCGGGATCGGGCCCGACGCCCTGCCATATTGCCGTCGACCCTTCGGGTCGGGTCGCGATCGCCGCCAACTACCACCTGGCGCAGGCCGCCGCAATTCCGCTCAACCCCGACGGCACGATGGGGGCCCCGCGGGTCGTTTCTCACAGCGGGAAGGGCCCACACGCGATCCGCCAGGCGAGCGCGCACGTGCATTCAGCAAACTTCTCGCCCGACGCGAGGTTTGCGATCGTCTGCGACCTGGGGCTAGACCGGATCTATACCTATGGGATCGACCGGGGAAAGGTCGAGCTGACCGCGGGGGACCCCGCGTACACTGATTCGACGCCCGGCGCAGGGCCGCGGCACCTGGCGTTCGGCAAGGCAGGGCGCCACGCCTACGTGATCAACGAGCTCGACAACACGATTGTCGCCTACGACTACCTGCCTTCAAACGGGGGCCTTGTCAGGCTCCAGGCCGTATCCCTGCTTCCCTCGGGCTACCGGGGCGATGCCACGGCGGCGGAAATCCGCGTGCACCCCAACGGGCGTTTTGTCTACGGCTCAAGCCGCGGCCCGGATACACTTGCTGTCTTCGCCGTGCATGAGGGCACGGGAGCCCTCTCGCCCGTTGAGATCGTGCCCTGTGGGGGCAAAGGTCCCCGCAATTTCTCACTCTCCCCGGATGGGCGCTGGCTTGTGTGCGCCCACCAAGGCTCCGACACCCTCTGCTCGTTCGAGGTCAGCGCCGAGACGGGACGCCTCACCCGGGTGCCCGGTGCGGTCGAAGTCTCGACGCCGGTCTGCGCGGTGTTCGTTCGCTAAGGCGCACGGGGCGCTAGGGCATTTTCTGGACTGCCTCGATTGCGTTCAGGACACCCGACTGGCTGAACGGCTTCTCAAGGAGGAAATGCGCCCCGAAATTCTTCG
>Ga0302186_10001120_pt1 | contig 22915 bp, 12 predicted proteins | sample II_Bog_E1_2_FD_198782 | JGI IMG/M metagenome (GOLD analysis project Ga0302186, IMG submission 198782) | Peat permafrost microbial communities from Stordalen Mire near Abisko, Sweden - II_Bog_E1_1 | ecosystem: Environmental > Terrestrial > Soil > Wetlands > Peat | place: Sweden: Abisko...
AATTTAATACACAAGGAAAAAGATTATTTTTACCATCTTTTAATAATTATTATATATTTTTTAAATAAAAAGTACACAAATAAAATTATTTTAAACATTTTTTATGCTATTTTCGATCAAAAAATATTTAAATCTTTCATAGTCATTTTCTAATTTTGATTTCGGATCTATCCAACTTTTAGCCAAGCAAATTTTGATTTTTGTATCATAAAAGCAAATTATAAAAATAATTTGCATATGACTTCATAACAGAAAAGCAACTATGTATAAAAAGACTCTTAAACTGTTCTTTTATTAAGAGGCATAGTCATATATTGTATTTACATTTTGTAATTATAAACTTATGATTTTCTTGATTAATTCTCTATTTTTTAAAGACAATAATTTTAAAAATTTCGAAAACTTTCATCAATATACAACCAAATATTCATTTGTCCCCATCATTTTCAATTTGAATTACAAACTTTTTGAAATTTTAAAAATTAGAAGTGAATAAATCAACTTGAAATTAAGATCAATATCAATGATCAGCCTCATTTATTTTATTAGGGATTACCTTCCTATGCTTATTTTGACAGCAAATAAAGAACTTCTCCTTAAGGATCAAAACATAATCTATCGAATAAACCATCAATCTTGCCCTCACATTCTTATTCAATAAATTGCAATGCTTCTTCTCGGGGGACCTCAATAATCTTCAGGTCTTTAGCTCCTCTTTTTAAATCTGCTAAAATTGTTAAATTAGCTGAACCAAACCTAATTGTGACGACCATATTTACGCCATCAATAGTTCTTATTCTCATCATCTCTACATCACTACTTAATTTATTTTTATCCAAGCTAGGCTTCAAATCAAATCCCTTGGAGAAGGCTCTACGTCTATCTTTAGATACCGCTTCCCCTATTATTAGTGGATAGTTGGCAATATTTTTGATAACTGCTTTCTGTTTCTTCCAATCTTATTTCATTTTATGAGTCTCATATTCAGATTTCTTTTACTGGAGTCTCTTTAATAAACGAGCGTTTTCAATTTCTATATCGACAAGTTGTTTTTTTCTAAAAGAGGAATGCAAACTTTTATTCATTCTCTAACGGCCCTCAATTTATTTTGAGGAACGCTTACTTAAATTGGTTGTTATTTTTTATAGAAGCAGCCTATTTTCACGCTCAATTTATGTAAATTTATTCTCAAGAAGCATCGCCTTTTTACTATTGTTTAAGAAACGTGGAATTTATTCGGGGACATAGTCCGTAGTGCTAGGACGGACGTTTCGAATTCTTTCAAGATGACCTTCCAAATGCCTCTATTCTTCCCTGCGTCTAATTACTTTTTTTCCCACTCCAAGTCCTCCAAGCATGGTTAAAATTATTGATAAACTCAATACATATAGTTGTTCAGTCAAATTTCCACAATAAAATCAATATCAAGATTATTTTCCAATATTAAAGAAGTCATCAATATAACATTTTAATTAATAAAAAGTTCAAAAATAGCATTGATATTTTGTTAATTTGGAGAATGAAGTATTATATTTTCTTCTTTTTAGAATATTAATGATGGAATCAAAAATCTGCACTTAAAAGCTCAACCAATCATCTTATCGACAGAATTTATTGGAGGCCAAAGCTGAAAGCTCAATCAGGTACATCTTTATTTTACGCAGACGACACCAAATCAAAGGCTTTATCAATGCAGGATCTGGATGTTTAGATATCAAGATCACTGAGAATGATGAAAACTCCCAATTATCTGAGCATTTGCTACATCTCAAAACATCATGTAGTGGGGTTAAAGTAGATATCAAGAATAAAGAACTTGAACAACTCAAGTATAAGGATGAAACTAATTTTATGGCTGAAAAAGTTAAAGTTATTCAAGCGGAGCGTTATCAACTAGAGACTGAAATACAGAAACTGAAGACAGTGGTGGAATAAGTAAAAAACAAAAAACTTAATGCGACTTTGGGTTCAAAAAGTTATGAGCACATCCTGTAAAGAATGAAAAAAGATGAGATTAAATATCAGATTCGTCGCAATTAACTGGAAAAGGACCTGAAAGGATTATAAAAAAATTACAAGGACTTACACGATAAGGGGTATGAACTAAAGTAGTATTAATTTATGAGTGCAAGCGGACTCAGATAAGCTCAAGGATAGATTACTGAATTAAATCACAATCGCAAGACAACTCTCGCTGATATGAATAGCATTGTGGAGGAAAAGAGCATATTAGAGAAAAAGAAACAAGAAAGAAAGGATAAAAGTGATATGATCAAAGAGATGGCTGCTGGGGATTTGCAAGACGCTGATCTCATCCGCATGAAAAAGTTTTTAACTGCTCAGGTATTTTTGCAGGCCATGCTTAAGAGAAAAATCTAAAAATTAAAATCATTTTACGAGCCTTATGAGCTTGCCTTTTTAAAAGTGAAAGGAAATACTGTATTTTTTATTTTATATAGAATGTTAGAGATGCGAGTAGCCTGAAGGCTGAATATCACAATTTTGAGGTGAGCTACAGCTAAAAATCATCATGGGTGAAGCACTTAGAAGATGAAATTTCAAGAGGGGATGAGGAAAAACAGTAATTGGAGAAAGAGTATGCTGCTTTAAAAGAGAAAGAATTATAAATTCAGTAAGAAGTAGAAAAGGAAGAAGGTCATTTAAATAATCCTCAGCGAAAATAGCTGCAAATCAAATCAGAAAAATGTTAAATAATGATGATGGCCATGAAAGAATGGTTAGAACTCCACTCAAAGAGGATGGGAATAGATTCAAATAATAAATCTGAAAGTCAAGTGCTGAAAGAGATATGCTAAAAGCTCAAAAAAAAATCAAAAGATGGGGATGCCAAGTAAGACAAGTGATGATTTTCTTACGATTGTTTTTTACACTAACACTAAAATTTCTAAATTGATATATATTTTTTCGGGATATAAAGCAGCGTGTTTATTTTAAGAAAAGTTAAATTTTATGCACTTAAATTCAATTTTGATTTAAAATGTTAAATTCATTATTATTAACCAATTCTCTCACTTCTTCGAGATATTTTCTTGATATTATCTGCAAAACTAGTGAAGGCATTGGCCATACATAATATTACACGTATTGAGATAATAAGATATATTCATTAATAAGATATGATAGGAGGCGGAATTCAACCATCAACCACTGTTTCCCCACAGGCTTAGGCATTTGTTTCTGCACATGTAGCTCAAATCAATCAAGCCTTTGGTATTAACAACACTGGCTATAAGGTAATTGCAGAATCGACTCAAATTGTTGCGGGCACAAACCATTTCCTCAGCCTGGAAGGACTCACAGACTTAGAATACTACACTATTACAGTGTATGTTCCATTGAATGGAGCACCTCAAATATCAGAGGTGAGTAAAGGACACGGTTAACATCATCAAGGACACTCTCAGGAGGAACATCTGCACCATCATCGTCATGGACATCATCACCATCATTGATTATGATACAACAGAATGAAGCATATAATATCATTTAAAAATCAATAGAAATATTTCTTTGCTTAGATTAAAAAAATCACCCCGTTATAAAGTTTCAAATATAAACTAAATAATTTTCGGATGGTTTTGTTTGATATAAAATTTTTAGTAAACAGTCAAATAACTTCACTCATATAAAGTTCCGTAGACATTGCTGCGCCTATAATTATTTAGATGTAAGTTCATTTAATAAGACCGGGAAAGATTGTTAAATATGTATTTTAAAAAATCATCTATCGCTTATTATCAATAAATAGCATTAATTGCCACAAATTTTAGCTTTTGCATGAATATTTGGGAAAATAAAAAAAATTGTGCATATGATCCCAGAGATTCATCATTGCGGAAGCCTTTTTTCGTATATTTGAGATTACCTAAATATGTTCATCATCATATTAATGCTCTACATGCTTCTATTCTTGAATTTAAACAACAAAGAACTCCCTTTAAGATCTGATCAGTTCATACAGACTGAAGAAGAGTTTTTTTTCCTTTCTTTTTCGAAGGCAAATTAAAAAATAGCGAATTACTAAAACATTTTTTAATAAAAATAGTTTTTTGTGAATAATAAATAATAAGAGAAGTTAAACATAAAATAATTGCATAAAGTTATTGATAAACACAGATTCGCGAGTAAAAATATCAATTCTGGATAATAACTGTTAAATTGCCAAATTAATTTTTAAAGCGGTATTAATTAAAATAAGAATTAACGTTTAAACTACAGCATTAATTTTTTTACCAATAAGTTTTTTAAAAAAATTTACGGTCTGATTGTGAGCTTAAAAAAAGTTAGTTAATGATAAAAATTTTAAAAAAATCAAATTGATATGAAGTTTAATGATCTTTATAATATTTGTGTGAAGCTAAAAAAAAATCATATTTTTAAAATTAAAGATTTTTATTCATTCAATTAAATAACAAAAATGTAGAAATTTAGTGATTTCTCTTCATTATTAAATCTTTCATGTCGTTATAAAATTAAAAAACTTCAGTAGTTTATGATTTGTATTATAAAAAGATGCTTGATATGTATTTTTATAGCTGGACCAATAAAATCAAAATTAAGAAAATTCAATAATTTCACTTGGTCCATTGATTCAGAGCGATATCTTAGATACTTCTTTGATATTATTGTTCTCTCGTCAAAAGAAGTGATTAACCACTGCTTTCCTCTGCTTTAATATTAAATATTTTATTTGATTAAAGATTTCAAACGCATAAAATGATATTTCCATGGAATTAAATGCCTGAAAGTTGTAAAGCCGCTCTCAATTAGCTTGACGTTGAATGCTAGTGCTTTGTTTCTACTGTCTTTGCCAAAAACAGTTTAGAAAAACAGAAATAATAGGTTGTATCGATTAACACAAAAACACTATCTCTACAACTACGAAAAGAATTTGTTGTAGTTTACAATCACTAGAAGGAGGAAATTTTAAATTTTTTTAAATGCAGCCCTGAAATTTATTTCTTAACTCGGGGGGAAGAAAAAAGTCAAGTATAAACAGGGAATTCTGATTTCAAATAAATTAGCTATCAAATAGAAGTGGAATTCGGTTTGGTGACAACCTTCAGTGGCATCGCTATTTTTATTGTTGATTCTACTCTTAAAAAATCCTTGGAATTATTTGGAATTTAGTTGGGGAAGAAGTACATAATTCAAAAAAATTTCCATCAAAAGTTTAAACCAATTCAAAAAATTGGAAAAGGACTTACTTCTATAGTTTACAGTGCACGCAGATTTAACGATGATGCTGAAATTGCGATTAAGGCATTCAACAAATCTCAATATTTTACAAAATCTGGAGGGAAGGGAAAGGTACTTAAATTGTTATTTAGACTGCATTTCTACAATAATTCAAGATCCTAGCATAGTGCGCTCATCCAAATATCTGTCGTTTTGATGGTGTCTTCTAAACTGATAACACAGTTTACATCATAATGGAGAACTACAAAAGTTTGCTCTCCTATTTAAAGAATCAAAAAAACATTACCAAAGAATTTATCATTGGTCTCATGTAGAATTTATTAAAGGGGGTTAGTTATCTTCACTCTCTAGGAGTCATGCACCGTGATATTAAACTTGAAAATATAATGCTTAAAAAAAATGAGAAAGGAGTTCAGCCAATATTGATTGACTTGGGGATGGCTTAATATTTCAAAAAGGAAAGTTATTTATTTTAAAGATGTGGAACTCCAGGATATATTGCTCCTTAAACCTTCAAAGCAAGACCCTTATCACCTTAAAAATGCGATATATTTTCCTTGGGAGTCATTTTTCACTTTTTGTAACAAATTTTTCTACTTAGATTATTCCAGAAAGGTGTATTTGAGGGTTCTGACTTAACCGAAGTTTTGGAGAACAACCGAAAAGGTACCTTAAATCTGGATACGGTCGGCTTCATAATACAGGATTAACCCACCAAAGACTTACTTTTAAAGATGCTATAACTCGAAAACGAGAAGCGTATATCAGCAGAAGAGGCTTTACAGCACCCTTTATTTCAATAAAAAAAATTAGCTTCTTCGATCAGCTCTTGCAGCACTGAAATCTTGCCATCACTACATCTCTCCTTTCAGTTATAAAATGAGATTTAATGATATATTTTCTTAATTTTACATCATTAAAGCCAATTTAATTTTTGAAATTGTTTTCCTGAAAAAATAAACCATGTAGAAGTTTTATTAAAGTCAGCTTATTGAAGATATTTAAAGCAATAAAATTCACTTTAATTCAATGCAAACGACAAATCCTGAACTCTAGAACTGTATTTTTGATTTTACTATTTTTAATATTATCAAATCAGGATAACTTAACTATTTTCATATTCAATAAAAAATACAAGACAAAAAAGCAAATTTTTATATCTTTTAAGAGTATTTAAAGTCAATAATACTCATTCTCCTTCATAAATCTTTTCTTAGATTATTTAAAATCAATATGACAAAAACAAGAAAAATGAAGGTTTCACGTAATTTCAAATGCTGAGATCCTTACTAGAGCTTTTTTCAGATCAGAAAACATGATATTTGTATATTCACTACTATTTCAATATAAATTATTGGTAATGGGTATTTTCGGCTAAAATCCAAGAATAACATGATGAAATGCTATAAATAAGCATAATTTAAAGCTGTCCTTTAAGATATGTATGGAGGACATTGCAAATAAGCAACTCATCTTTTGTATTTCTTCTAAAGATCAATAATTCTTGTTATAAGATGTCTAATGTTCTAGTCACCATGTTTATAATAATATTGCAAATGATAACAGATATTCAAAAGGCTAATTTAATCTTGCCCATTTCCAACTTGCAAAAGAAACTATAGTCAATCAAATTTAACTATTTTAACAACAAATAATGTTGTAACTGGGGAAAAAGTTAGTACATGAAAAAATTAGCCACTTAAGCAAAAAAATCGATGGAATCGTTTTCCTTAGAGTGAAACTTGATTTTTTATGAGCTCATTGTGTTAACTTTCAACTATTGATTAATTCTATTGTTAGCATCATTGAACTCGGCTGACTGGGATATGAAGTATCTGTCTAATATAAAAAGCGCACAAATATTAATTTAAATCATAAATTATCAGCAGTGATAACTTTTATTGCTGATAAAGATAGAATCATAAGAAAGACTTAGCAAATCACATCTATTATTTAATGTTGTTCATTTTAGCATTGAAATAGGTCGGAGCATAAAAAGTAAAATATAGAAATTGAGAGTTACGTGAATTATTTAATCATTTCAGTTTTCAATTGGAAAGATTAACACTACAGACACTTAAAACTATGTATTTTTCATAATAACGCTTTTTATCGAAATAATACGCTGCCTAATGAAGATTATTTAGAAGCTATATTATCATAAGCTTCAGCAATTTTTATCTACATCAGATTAAGGATAGTTATCATCGAAGTTTGGACGTATTCTATATTTTCCTGCAGTTTTAAGGCGACCAGTATATTCTAAATCAGTAATTACAAATTTTCTATTTAAAAGGCTAAAGTTAAAATGACATCAAGGTCTGCAAAAACAAGTTCTATAAGTACACCCTCACCTCTCAGCGGTATTCTTCAAATCATTTAGAGAAGGACATATTCTTCATGTCTCAAGGTATCCGCAAGCGCAAAATTTTTTACAACGTTGACTATAGTTAGTAATAGCGCGGTTGGGTGGCCAAAGTACGATCCGCTTTAGACAAATAGAAACATCTTAAAATAGAAGAAGACCAAATTCTTCTTCGATACTATTATTCCAGCAACCTTGTACTGTAGTCATGTTTGGAAAGATTAGTAAACTTCCAAAAATGGTTTCAAGATAAATAAATTCAGTCCTGCAGCAGACAGTGTCGGGAAATACTAAAGACAGGGTTCATCTACAGTCAAGGAAAAAGTAAGGATGGTCGCCCCTTAGTCATAATGAACTTGGGGAAATTGAACTTAGATACTTACCCTATAGTAAACTACTACCAAGCCCTCAACTATGTCAACAATAAAGTAATCCGATAATAGTTTGTGCCAGGATATATATAAACCTATGACTATATCTTGGATTTGGATGAAAAGTTTTTATCTCTTCCTCTCTCCTCTTTGGCATCAATAATCAAGGTCATATCTGACGTTTATTCCATGCGTCTGTAAAAAATGAAAATGATTAACTGCACATTTGCCTCCAAATGGATTTATAATCGCTGCTAAAATTTTATCAGCTAGGAGACCACTCGAAAAATTAAAATATATACAAAAGATGATCTGATGAGCGGAGGCCTGCTTGAAGATATCCATGAAGAAGTACTATAGTTAAAATATGGTGGCAAACATCCAGACATTAACCACCAGAATTTGGATCTAACAAATAGCAAGGTGCTAGATTATAATCCATTGGATGAGACTTAATATTACTCGATCGAAGAAAATGAAGATTATTTTGTTCAGAAAGAGGGCAATTGTTGCACAGGAGATATATGTAATATCTATTGATTTATTTTATTGTATGCATTATCACTTTGAAGGGGGCTATCTGAGCGCGACAGCTCGGATCGCCTTTTCTTTTAATTTGATTATTCCTGCTTTACCCACAATTCCCAGTGTTATTACACCCAATGTACAACTATAGAGATATCCTATTTCCTTCATTTTACTTTACCAGAGAGGTTACATTCCAAATCTAATTACTGATATGCTCTTAACATAGTCCAAAGTGAGCATCAACAGATAAGAAGAGGTGAATAAAGCACAAATTGTAGGGTTAAAAAAATAATTAACACTCCCGAAGCCCAGTATCATGCATGTATAGAGGAAAGTAGAGTCACCAGAATGGCAAAGATTTTGAATTTCTACTATCTTCTTCTTAGTTACAGTTTTTAGTTTGTTGAGGTCGTCGGCTGTGACTTCTTACAGAATTATAGCTTTGTGGTCAATATCCGGTTCAATAAACTTCAATTACTAAAGTGTTGTTTATCTAACTCTTTTGTAAAGAGTAGAATAGGGTAGGAGATATTTTCTCTGTCCTTCGATTAGCAAGGCAAAACTGATGTATGCATGAAACTTTCCCTTGACAAAAAGTTATTTTAGGTAATGCATGTCAATTATTCTTATAATTATCATATTCAAAATACCTCATTTAATTGCGATGTCATTGATAACTGTAAGGTATTTTTTATTTGATGTTGAGCTTAGTAATTTAGATTTGAATTAGAATGATATTGATTTTAATTGCCCTCCTCTGCATCGCACTATCAACATCCCTCAGTGGCTCTACAGTGGCCTCATACTGCCATTGCGATCTGACCGCTTCTTTCTGTGATTTTAACTGCTGTTGTGATTTAGACTGCTCTTCAGTACTCATCATTTCATACAGACTCCATCTTCAAATTGCTTTAATTTAAACAGTAATTCATATTGTCCAGACCCAACTTTCTTTCAACGCTTGGGCACAACTTATCTAAACTCTCAGGGATGCTTTTACTACAATTCTTCAAATACTATTTTAGAAGAAGTCTCTTTATCCAATGTTCAAATTAACCAAACAATAACGCAACAACAACCTGTCAGTCGAGTATCAGTATACATCAAGTAAAATAGACATCAAACAGTCCAGTAAAGCCAGGTTATCAACTGGGAGATAGTCTGAATATCGGAACAGCAACTGGTTTTAATTTTGTTCAAACTACAGGAGTATGTTTGATGGCAGCTAGCACAAGTGCTCCTTCTTTTCAGCTTACCTTTGGAGTCACCATGCGTTTAACTTGTCAATGCACCACTTGTACTACCATTCCAATACTATATTCAGCTTTTAGCGGAAATTTTCTCTATTCTTACAAAAATGACATAACTAAAACAGTCTCATTTCCCATCATATCAGATCCAACAATCACTTCTTTGCAAATAAACATAATAATAGGGATATACGGTTCAAATGGAGGCAAATACATTGAGCGCATCTCTTCCTCTAGTGTAACAACAGCTAGCAGCGTCCGCACCCTAAATATTGTATTTGTGGAACCAGCACAAATTCAGACTTCAAGCTCAAGCTCTTCATTTTTTCCGCAGATACCACAAGATATGTTTTACCCCATATATCTGCAGTCTTGATCATAAATAAAGATCATATATGTTGGATTTTGTCTTTATTTGAAGTAACAAATATTAATCAATTGCCCTCCACCTCCGAATCACTTAAGAGCAATTCAGTCTCTTTTTCATCAACAATGCATTTTAAATTCCAATTCTGGGCACGGATTTATTTGTATTGATCTAGGAAGCGCTTATACTTCTCCCTCAACTATAGATATTATGGGGAATTAACTATGCGTTCGTGTGTGAGTTTACGTTCTTAGTCAAGTTCCTCTGTGAACTTAGAGAGTTTGCTATGTAGTACAGATACCATCAGCTTCATTGCTCTAAATTTATCCTAATAGCTGTCCCTTTAGTGTCTGAAGATCTAGTTCTCTTTTTCTAGTTCAAGTTCGCGACCCGTTTTCTTTATTTTAGCATCTTCTCTAAGCTTTATTAGCTCTTCCTACATGTACTTCTAGCGATAGGATTGAATAGACCTTGTTTTCTCATCGTAGTTGATCTTTTCTAAAAATTCAACTTGTTTTAGCAGGTATTATTTTTCTTTATTTAGCTTCTTGTTTTCAATAGATTTAGATTCGACGCATCTCTATAATTCCTGAACTGCTTTCTGTAGATTGCGCTTTTAAAAATCCAACTTACGCCTCTTTTCCTTTTACTCATCGAGGTTCAGCTTGTACCTGTTTGTTTAAGCGCTGATGACTTCTAATTCATGATTTTTTAAATCTATCTCAGCTTGCAAAGTTTATATTCTTAATAATAAGGAGGTTTCTTCCCTGATTTTTTACCGATTTGTGGCGCATCGTGGATAATTTTTGACTCGCTTTTGTGGTAGTATGGTAGATGTAGGTTCTATCATCATAGATTGGTTGAATTTTTACAGAAATTGAGATGCTTCATCGTGAATCTTACTGATTTTTATCTCTTTGCTATTTCCAGCATGTTTGATATACTGAGAAGCTACTGAATCCCCTCGCGACAGTTTTGAATCTCGAGAATCGCTGTGGTCTGATTGCTTCCTGCAGAATCTCTTTGATCTTTCCTCCTTAAAGCGACCCTCCTTCTTTGATGTTTTGTCGGCGAATAGAATAAATTTTTAACTCATTTAATTACTTTTATTGACCTTTTTTTATATGAGTAAATATTTTCAATATCCTAATTTTCAACTAAAGATAATTCCTTCTTCTCGATTGTTAGTGTTCAACTAAATCTCATACCTTTTTTATAAATTTAAATATTTCAATCACAATACCAAATGCTGACTGTTATCTTTGATACAATTCTATGCTGCTCATAAAAGTGAATAAATTCTTATTTGCTTAAACTATGATCGATATTATCAGTCAATCAAATGTACAAAGATAGGCAGGGAGGTGCAGTTAATAAAAGTTCAAGTTTCTACAGCGAGTAGTACTATGAACGTGCTCGCAAAATGGCTAATATGAAGAGAGTTCTCTACAGGTAGCGTAACAAGTAGCTATACGATCAGGAGCACTAACTAGACCTCGCTAAAATATATGTTAATCGAACTGGTAAATGCTAGCTCTTCAGGTATTATCAATAGATTTCTGAGGAGTATTATTAACTGAAGCCCAAAAATATACGGGGAAACTAAGAGTATAAAGATACGACTGATTAGTTTTCTACTACAATGAGAAATAAGTTTAAATACTTTCAAGAGCATATGATATCCAATTTTTACTTGACTCGCGACGAGTATGAACAATTATTAAAGGAGGGAAAAGATCCAATTCAATTCAAGAGGGAAGAGGCCGAAAAAGATAAAAAAGAAGAAGAGGATCCTCCGTTGCTCGATTGTTGTAACCTCTGTCCCGTTTTTATTTAATAGTTCGAGGTCAACTTCTAGCGTACCCAGGCAATAATTGCCAAGCAGTCTCCTTACTGGGACAAACTTAACGGCAATCAGAAATTAACAAAGTTTAAGAAGCACATCGAACAGCTTTTAAAAATACTCAAGCACTAACTTGAAAATAAATGTGAATTTTCAGCAAGTTATGGCAAAACAGTGAAGATCAAGGGAGCCAAAAAATATATGCTGAATATCAAACAAGCCAGAAAGAATAGAAGGCGTACGGCCAATAAATTTCCTCAAGGGGAGATTGATCTTGGTCCTGATTGCGATTTTTGATTTCTTATATATGATTTATATTATATCATGGAGTAGTCAGCCGTCGAGTAGACAACCAATCTCAATTCCATGAAGATAAAAATAAGAATTGCCAAAGTCACAGTTGTTATATTATCATTAGTATGCGCCATCATGGTCATATTTATACTCGCCAAATCATCTCAATATTTTGGCACCCTCTTCTCCCTCTCTGACTAAACAACAGCAAAGTCCTATCTTAAAAAACATTTCCAAGGTACATATATTGAAATTTAGCATATATGTGCATGCTTTATTTGGCCATCTTCGGTTTGGTCATCAGCCTATCTGATACAGTTCTATTCTTTTACAAGTTCTCCCAAAAGGATAAGATTATTTGGTTTCAGTTGATATATTTCTTGGGATTCTTCATCAGTGGAATCGTTACATTGACTGACCATAATTATCAAAAGTATATGGAGTCATTAATAGGACTTAGTCTTCTATCTCTCCCGTGTAGTGGTGGCCCCTTTATTTTCTAATGTTTGCTAGCTCCCCATTATGTAACTTATCGGTCACAGGCAATCAGCTTCTTTATCGTTTTCTGCATATTTTTTACTCTTTTTACAGCTGTTTATCACTATTCAGTCATAAAATTACTGCAACACGAAATTGATGAAAAAAAGGCCTAACTCACTGAATAATGCAAAAAATCCTAAATTTTAGACTACAAAAAGAATGTATTGTTTTCTATATTTAGTAAACCTTTGTGAGTGACTTTGATGAATATTTAAATTGAAGCCTCTTAATCATTTATGATCTATCATTTCTTGAAAAAAATCAATATAATTAAAATTATCACTATTTAACCTCGGAATATTTCTTCCTGTGCAAAATAAATTTATATGAAATCATATATTGGATGAAAATAAATGAATGGTCATAATATAAAGATTAGTTTTAAGTAAAGATAGGGTTTTAAATTTAAAAAGATTTAATGTAAACCTCCTATCTGATTTAAAGATTAGGGAAATTTATGGAGATTTATTATTATTATTTTGACAAATCTATGAGGTTCATTGTTCTAGTTGGACTCATTGCTTGCTTACTCACTCAAAGCTATTGCACTCTTGGTGTAGATGTATCGCAGCTTTTCCAGACTTCCACTTATCAGTGCATGAAATCGAATGGTTACAGCTTTGTTATCATTAGAGGTTATTGTTCTTATGGTGGAGTCGATGCCAATGTTGTTCATAATCTGGCCAATGCTAAAGCGGCAGGGCTGATTACTGATATCTATATGTTCCCTTGCAGAGGAAAATCAGGAACTGCTCAGGTGGATCAAATGATGGCTGCCATTGCTGGCAATACTTACGGTATGGTTTGGGTTGATGTTGAGACTAACCCAAGTTCTGGATGTGGATGGACCAGTGATCACAATGCTAACTGCGCCTTCCTTACAGAAATAATCAATCACATCAAATCTAAGGGAAAGACCCCAGGAATTTATGCCACGCGATACATGTGGCAAACAATCTTTGGCAGCTTTACTGCCTGCGGTGGAGTAGCTTCCCAACAGTTATGGTATGCCCACTACGACAATAGCCCATCTTTTTCAGATTTTGCAGCATTTGGAGGATGGACAAAACCTCACATAAAGCAATTTCAAGGTGATGTCACCCTATGCGGAGCTGGAGTCGATAAGAACTATTATCCTTGATATGTAAACTTAAAACAATCTCTTTGGCTTTATTTAAAATAATAGGCTTAGAATATATTCAATAGACATGGACATATATGGCTATTTTTAAGATTAATATCAAAGGAATTATGACTTGTTATTCAAATACCCAAACAGATATGTTTAGTTCTCATACCCTTGACCATTATAAAATCAATTAAGTCATAGAGATTTATTATTATTATTTTGACAAATCTATGAGGTTCATTGTTCTAGTTGGACTCATTGCGTGCTTACTCATTCAAAGCTATTGCGTTCTTGGTGTAGATGTATCGCAGCTTTTCCCAACCTCCACTTATCAGTGCATGAAATCGAATGGCTACAGTTTTGCTTGCATTAGAGGTTATTGCTCCTACGGTGGAGTTGACGGCAATGTTGTTTCTAATTTGGCCAATGCTAAAGCAGCAGGTCTGATTACGGATATCTATATGTTCCCTTGCAGAGGCAAATCAGGAACTGCTCAGGTGGATCAAATGATGGCTGCCATTGCTGGCAATACTTATGGTATGGTTTGGGTTGATGTTGAGACTAACCCAAGTTCTGGATGTGGATGGACCAGTGATTATAATGGCAACTGCGCTTTTCTAACAGAAATAATTAATCACATTAGATCTAAGGGAAAGACCCCAGGAATATATGCGTCTAGATACATGTGGCAGACAATCTTTGGCAGCTTCACAGGCTGTGGTGGAGTAGCTTCAGCACCTTTGTGGTATGCCCACTACGACAATAGCCCATCTTTTTCGGATTTCGCAGCATTTGGAGGATGGACAAAACCTAACATAAAGCAATTTCAAGGTGATGTCACCCTATGCGGAGCTGGAGTAGACAAGAACTATTATCCTTGATTTGCAGATCGAATAAAATTATTTTATTGAGACAGTCTATTTTATTTTTGTCCATAATCATAGTTTCAGATATCATTGCCGGATAAAGAAATAGTAATGGAGTTCTTTTTTTACAACTTGCTAATTCTATTAGTAACTTGAGTAGACTTTTGATTAATCATGTGGATAACTGTGATTTCATGTTTAATCAAATGGATCACTAGCTCTGACTCGAAGTGCTGAAAAGATCTCTTCATTACTTGCACTATATCGTCTAAAAATAACTGCATACCAAAAGAAAGAGCTCACCCATAGGTCAGCCTTTTATAATTCATGGAGTTAATTTTTAGTTTCATATCCACATATCCACTGCACACATTAACACGATGAATTGCCTTCATTCACCTTGCCTTGATTTTTTATTAAGATCCTCAAACTTGATCTCAGAATGATAATATTAAGTTAATTAATAATTCATATATATCAATATATAATTCCAGATGAATTATATCGAGTCGGTGGCTAGGATAATATTGTGAGCAAAAGAATAATGAAAATTAATGGATCAATAGATTCGAACGTCTGGGAATCGCGTTTAGTTAATTTTGTAGATGAAACGGCATAGGATCTTCCTAAATTAGATTAATTTCTAAACTTCAAGGAAATATTTATTTTTGGGATGATTAACGCGTCGAGTCTAAAGATTTAAGAAGTGGGAACTTTATTCATTTAAGCTTGTGTTGATTTTATAGCTCTTAAATTGAATAATGCATTGCCATACTAGAAAACCAATTCTATAATAAATTTAATATGTCAATCACTCTCCCCCTTTAAATGAGAGGCAACCAGTTCCCGTTTGGTCTGCTCGACAAGGAAAAGGATGATTACAAGAAAATTCTCGTAAAAAAAAGATACCCCTACAAAAACCATACCTAATGTGGTAAATTAAGAGACAAAATCGAAAAGCTAAAGAGCATATCACACAAAAACGCCATCAATCTTCGCAGCATCTAAGATACAGGAAACGGTTACATTGATCTTTTCTACCCATACGTGCCCATTCCGCTTGAAGAGTCATTCAATGAAAATTCACAGCAAACTGTTAAGGAACTACACAAACAATTTATTGAACTGGCCATCCACCTAGCAAAGAATGACATACTGACTTCTTTCAGTCCAGCCAGATGCGGCGTCATTGCAACTGAAAACAAATGTTTGGTAAAATATTATCTCCCCCTCAATTAAATCATCATCACCAACAACGTCAGCATGCTGGAACGTTCAGTACAGCTGTTCAGCGTACAAAGCATGCATTTTCTTGACACCTTATCTCAAAGCGCATTAAACACCACTGGGTAAAACTCTTCTCAGTGTTCCTTCAATAAAAAAATCAAACTATTTCCAGAGGGCAGAAAGAGGAAGGAGAGCCAACCTGTCACTCTTATGTTTAATCAATGCAGAAAATTTTCAACAAGCCCTGCCATGAACCCACAACTTAGAAAATTATCCAATCTCAGCAAATAACTTTCATAATTCTCGGAGATGAGAAAACAACGGACAAAATAATCCACACGAGTATCAGCTGGAAGCTTTAATACAATGACTAATCAAATGCTGTCTCTCAGTTCAGATTACGATCTAGCACAGAGTAGGCACTTTTCTGAGAGTAAAATTATCAGAGAAAGAGTCGGTAGACTAAGAGATCGAAGCCTCGCTGCTGTGAAAGAGTTCAAAGATCTACGAGAGCGAATGCAATAACATGGGGCTCTTTCTATCTTACTGTTAAAGATTAGGAGATGAGATTCCAAACTTGCTTGATATTTCTATTCTACATAAAAGTATTTAATTCTATGATTAATGATAAAACTTTGATTAATTATAAAAGTCAAATCATTGATCGATTATAATATTAGGTAAATATTTAGTTAGCGTTTAATTTAAGCGCCAACAGATGGGAATAGACGGATTATTGCGTTTGATCGACCCTATAGTTCTTCGATAGCATATCAGCTCATTCGCAGGTAAGACAGCGGTTGTCGATATCTCGGGTTGGATCTACAGAGGATGCTATTGTTGCACATTTCTACACAACCAAGGTTTGGAGTCTAATAATTTTCTGAAATATATCCTAGAAATGATAGGATTGCTTGACTACTACAAAATTACACCGATTTGCGTCTTCGACGGCCGATATGTCGGAGGAAAGGACTAGACTGTCTAAAAACGAAATAAGATAAAGCAACAAAATAAAGAAAAAGGAATGGAGTTTCTTAGAGCTGGCAATTAATAGTAGGCAAGGAAGTATTTATCTCGCTGCATTGTCATTGACTAACGCATCCTGGCTACAACTATGAGGGCTCTTCATACAAGAAATGTTAAGTTTATTGTTGCCCCTTATGAATCTGATAGTCAAATTGCTAAATTGATATAACTGGGACTTGCTGATTTTGCAATATCCTAAGATTCGGATCTAGTGATATATGGTTTAAAAGTAGTAATGAAACTAAGCCATTAGGGGTAATGTCATTATGTAGATCTAAGCAAGTGGAAGTCTGAAGACGTTGATAGTTATTTCCTTAAGGAATTCTTAAATATGAATCACGTTTCGAGAATATAAGCAGCAATTCTTTCAGGTTGTGACTATAATCTTTCAATTAAAGGTATTGGCTTTAAAAGAGCTATCAAATTTTTGTCCAAGTATATGACTATGAATGATGCAATTAAATATTTAAGAGAAGCAAAGACATACAGCGAGAGAGTACCTGAAAATTACGAGAAAAAGGCTCTTTAAACTAAACTTATTTTCTTGCTGGGAACAGTTTATAATCCAATTAAACATTAACTTTAAGCCTTAAAACCTGAAAAGATAGCATAGATTGTACCATAGGATATGAATGAGGAAGAATTAGCAAAGATTGTAGGCCCTAATTATGGTTATGATGAAGATGTTTATACAGGAAAAATTAATGCCAAGACAATGTAAAAGCGTTAAATCAATATCATTGATATAAATAACATCTTTAGAGTAAACTCAGTCAAGCTTGCAGAAAAAGAGTCTGAGAACAGACAGCGAAAACAACTCTAAGAAATTCAAAAACGACGAATATAGGAAATTAAGGAAATGACTGAAAATGAAGGAAACAGATAATATTAAAATGAAATGCTGTTAGAATAGAGAATAAAGGCGTAGACGATCAAAAGATAGTAGCGATCAAAAAAAATGTAAGAATTTAAAAGTATGATGAATGACTTCGATGGTTTTTAGAGTGAAGACTCATCATAATTTAAAGCAAAATAAAGCAACAAGAAAGAGGAAATAAAAAATAGTTAAGACTTATAATCAGAGGATTCGTCTATCTCCGAATAAAGCTAATAAATATATTTTAAAGAACAGAACCCATGGGCCAAAAAATCTGAATGAATCAGTCAACATGATTTTAATGATGATAATGTCACAATTATTGAAAAAATAATCACTCAAGAAGGGTGCAAAATTATTTCTACCTCTCCGTTTCTTCATCTTTATTCTCTTGACTATATACATTGGAAAAAAAAAGTTCATTTATTTCCTCTCCAATGCCATCCAAAGATTTTCTTAAGTTTTTTCTTTTCTCTTCTTCTTCGTGTTTCTCATCTGATATTACAATTTTATTTTCTCGGTACTCATCGCCTCCCTCATTAATGCTATTAATAAGCTGCACGATTGGATGACTTTTATTTGAAGTGGTGCGGTTTGGAAAATAATTTCCTGGATTTTGAATACCCTGTGACTGATTCATTTTCAATTATTTGCTTTTACAGTTTGCATTGGCTGCGTTGAAAGTTTTATTCTCAAAGAAATCAAAATTGAGAGTTGTTGTGTTAAAAGTTTTATGTTCATAAGAAGGAGTACTGGTGTGATTAGGAGTCCTATTATATGTCTGCAAGTTCCTCGTAAATTACTTTTCCCAGGTTTTATCAAATCCTATTTTAGGCAAATATGGAAATTTATTGCCCATACTCATGGTAAATTGATCTCCTTGCCCTGATAGCTTTCTATGCCGATTCTTTTTATTATTTCGACTTAATCGAAATAAACCACCATTAGAATCAGTATTTCGGCCATTAGGCAACTATTTTACCAAAGTACAATTTGCTTCATAATAAGGGATTAAATTTTTACGAAATCCAAGCATATTCCTTCCTAAAAAAGGTTTAACATCATCCGATTTGTTGCCTAGATAGTCAAATTTTGTAATTAAGTCCTAGAGATGCTTGGCTTAGCTCAGGTAGCGACAGTCGCACTTTAGCCATACACGAATAAAAGTAACTATGCTTCTAATCATGGCTAACTCACCCTCTTGAGAATTAGGCAGATAAATTTTGACTTTATTTTAAAGGATATCAGGATTTATCCATGCGTAAATCGACCGACTCGAATTAAAAAAGATCATATTCTCGTTCAAGATGAAATAACCGTAAAATGGGGCGAGTTTAGTACAAGCTACAATAATCTTACGTGCTGACAAGAAAGCAGTGATATTCGAATTTAACTATTTGAGTCGATTAACTGGTTCGGTTTTGAGAATGTCAGTCCAGATTTATAGAATATTGTTATCAAATTTGCCGACAGTGATTTTAGGAGTGCTATCAATATAGTTCTCTTCTCTTTTCACATAATTCTCAAACTCTTTTGAACTTTTAATTGTGACCTGATAGCATATTTTTTCTCCGTGCTTCATTAATAAATATATGGGAACGTAGAGAATCAAGGAATATAATTAATGGAATTATATAGACGCGACATTGATTGTCAATTTAAATATAAAATTAAAAAACATTAAAAAACTAGTATAATAATACAAATTACGCCCATTACATTGTTGTTTTATGATCTCATTCCTTTTCAAGCATTGCCAATAATAATATGGTTTCCAGGTTAGGAACTTAATTGTGAAAACATCAAAAGTCCAATTTGTATAAATATCGATATTTAATATTTTTATAAAGTCACTAGCTTGAGTATTAATAAATTAACCCTAAATTTTTTATAATCCGTCCACAGATCGATATATATTATAAACTATCAAAAGAATACAACATATATTAGCAAGGCGTTATACAAAATACTGATAGTTTCTTTTTGTAAATAGGAGTTTTGCCTTGCATTTAATGTTTTAAATTTAATATTTCTATTTCTATTATCAGTATTATAGAAGAATGGGATGTGAAAGTTCACAAGATTAGTACAACCACAAACAACCCGCAAGAAGGGATAGCACCGCCACTAATTAAGATTAGGATGACAATTCTGTTAATAAAGCAGGTAGAGGTTAAATTTTAGAGTTGTATCACTTTTCCAAAATACTATTTCGCTCATCTGCCATTGTTCGGCATGTGATAGACCGCAAGAGCAAAATTTGCAGAATCTGTAAAATATTACCAATAAACAGCATGGGGAATCTACTACGCGCCCACCAATAGCTCTAGATTTTAAAAAATCTAAGTCACCCAAATATTGTTCAAGTGATTGAATCCTTCAGCTAACACAATTTCCTTTACATGATATTAGAGGACATTCAAGGAAAGCCTTTAAACCAATATTTCTGCGATCGATAATTACTTAATTTTCCAGTTATAGTTGAAGTACTTCGACAAATTCTTACTGCAATTAAATTTTGTCATGAGAAAGGATATGTTCATCGGGCAATAAATATGGAACATATTATTTTAGTCAAGCTTGGAGAGGGGAAAGGCTATCTAGTCAAACTTGTGGGATTTGGACAGGCACTTAGAATCGGGGCTCGTCCATTAGCCGGCCATAATCGATGCAAATCTTCACTATCTTTTCCAGCAGGAATATAGAAGGAGTAAATGATATAAAAATAGGATGTTTGGGGATGTGGAGTTATATTTTTACAAATGATCAGTGGGTAGAGAAAATTTTAAGATTTTAAGCAGAGAAAGGAAGAGATAATAGAATCAATTTCCAAAAAGCAAGATTATTGTGATGATTTCAAAGAAGTTATCAAGGATTTTCTATTGAAGATGCTTTAAGGGTCTTCCAAGAAGAGACTCACAGCACATGAAGCTCTCTAACATAAGATTTTTAGGCATAATTTTTCTAGTTCTTTAAAAGTCAAAAGAAACAGTGCGAATGACATAGAAAAATGGATAAAATTCAGAGTAACCTTTTATTTATTTAGGTTAAAAGTAATCTTAGTGCCCTGACTTCGATGTACTATAATCTTAATATTGAACCATAATCTAAAAATTCAGAGCAGCTAATCTAATTTTACAACTTAGATAAGAAAAAAGATGGTAAGATACATTTTTAGGAGTTGGTAGAAGGAATTCAGAATACCTTTAATATGGAACATATCAGCGCAGAAGAACACGGTACCAAAGTATACTCATAGTTTAAGAAGAGCCATACAAATTATTTATCACTCAGCTAGTATAAGAGCGCTATCTCTTTAATCAGCAAATAAATTTATTAAAAATCCCTATTGAAGATATTCAAATAATTGGACACCAATAAAGATGGAAAGATCAGCATTTAAGAGTTTAGTAATTCCATTGAGCGAATGGATGGCTCAATCTCCCTCAAGAGTTATGAAAATACAGGTATTACCTATAATTAGTACAAAGAGTTAATATTGAGCTTTTTTAAAGAATAGAAAAGTACACAATAAAAGTGATATTGAACATATACAAGTTTTATTACTATTTGATTTTCCAGCCAATGTGGTTCTATTTATTATTGATAATTAAATCAGCCAATATTTAATTGTTTTATAGAATTCAATCATCCATCATTCATAGACTGACTTTGATCTTGCGAGAAGCTAGCCATATTAGGCGAATGCATTATGCTTTTCATCAATCTTTGATTGAATTGGTAGCAAACTCTTTCTAATTTCCTCGTCAGTGAACGATCCAGTGTTGTTTAGAGCATCAGAGTTTTGTTTATATGCTTCCTCAATCTTTTTTGCATCAGCCGCAAGTTGTTCTTGTTGCTAAGCCACCCATCCCTCAAGATCTGCCAATTCCGTCTTGAGAATTTTGTTAGATTAATCTTCCAATTTGTCGCTTACTCGCTTGCTCACTTCAGCAAATTCTCCTGATAAATCAGTGCCTTGCTCTTTTGACTTCAAAGCGAGAACTTCGCTATAAAAGTTTTTGAAGGATTCCAAAACTTCATAGAATTTAGGACTGAACACTTCAAAGTGAGCCTCTTATGTTGCAGCAGGGCCTTTTGTTTTTGAATGTCTCTTTGAGGTAGTTTATACTTTTTCTACCTTTTCTGGTGACTCAGACTTGTCAGCTTTCTTTATCTTATCTGCTTTGCCAACTTTCTCTGTCTTTTCTTCCTTGTCAATTTTAGGAGCGCGTTTTCCCATAATTTAATAATGACAAATCTATCAATAATTACGAATATATGTATATCCCAATTTTTGATTGGTTTATTTTATTAGAGGCGGATATAAACCTTTGGGATATTACTTTTAATTGATCTTTTAATTTTTTTCAATTGATAAATGAATAATTCATAGAAGTTATTTGATTCAAGAGGAAATCACAACAGAAAAACTAAAAAAAATTAAAACCTCCAAAGATTGTATTTGTAATGCTAATTTAAGTTGAAACCAAAGTAATAGTAGAAATATATCAAGGGAAAAGAAAAATATCCTTGTGAACCATGAAAAAGATAAATAAGAGACCTCAAATTGATCAAATGTAATTTAATTATTGCATGAATGATTTTATTTATATCTGATATCATTGGATTGCCCTTTATGAATTACACAGGTTCAATTGTAGCCTTGTAAAATCTACATATATCATTTTTTCCTTCAAAATAAGGCAAAAATCAGAAATTGCTGGTTGTTATTGATTTGGCAAGAAACAAAATAACTACAAGATAAAAAACACTGTCAAGAAGTAATATTCTATAAATTATCCAAGAATTTACATAATAATTGTAAAACAAAAGAAATAAGCATTTAAAAAATTAATTTTTTTTGGAAGGCACATTAGATGTGATAGTAGATAAGTTTAATGAGGTATATTTTGAATCGTTTTCATCAAAAAAAGTAAATTTAGATGGTATTGATCAGAGATATACTTATAATCAGCGTAAGGCGCTTCATTACTGGTTTATATACT
>Ga0302186_10001121_pt1 | contig 22910 bp, 22 predicted proteins | sample II_Bog_E1_2_FD_198782 | JGI IMG/M metagenome (GOLD analysis project Ga0302186, IMG submission 198782) | Peat permafrost microbial communities from Stordalen Mire near Abisko, Sweden - II_Bog_E1_1 | ecosystem: Environmental > Terrestrial > Soil > Wetlands > Peat | place: Sweden: Abisko...
TTATCTTTATATTCAATTCGATATAACCCAAAATAACACAAAAATGATGTAAAAATTAATGTTTCATAAATCCTTTCTCTTGATTCTGTAAATTTTTCCCAACAAATTCCTGTATTTTCCTCTTTCTCACTGTTTAATTCTCTTCTTCAATCTCTGTAAGATATTCTTTGCCCACTGTTACGGTTAACTGATATTATGTAAAATCTAGATGAATAAAATACTATTATATTATTCAGTTAAAATTAGAATGTCAGTACGCTTTAGATTGGTAGGGCTTAACTAAATCAAATGCAACTTTTGTCATAATTGGATTGAAGGATTCACTCTATCAAAAAAAACTATTAACGCTTGTGAAAACTGCATCCGCAAATATCGGGAGAAGGAAAATGAAGTCAGAACTGAAAGCGGGGAAGTCTATAAAATGCTTTTGCTAAATGAATAAGAGCATCAGGGTATGACTGTTACAAGATTAATGGAGCATTTTCAAGAAATTAAATAATCATAACTTGAGGAATAAATAAATCAAAGATCAACTGTTCGCTCAATTATAGACGGAGAGGACCATCTCAATCAATTGGAAAGTAAATTAGAACCACGCTAACGACATATTCTAAAGCAATCAAATGACCCAACTGAGGATTAAACCCAAAGTTTTATTAGAACGAAAAGTCAAAGTCTCTTGATCGATCAGCTGCTGAATAAATAGAACAAGCCATATCAAAGTTTCGTTCACAATAAAAACAATAATGAGCCATTTAATGATGGTGCATCAAAGGAGAGAAATAGTTTTAAAAGATTTAAAGGATTTTCAGACTTATGTCCAAATTTAGCAAAGACAAGATTTGCTCAAAGATATCATTTTTATTATGAAAACGACGAAATTAAAAAATATCAGCAAAAAAATCGCAAACTTGAAAGAACCTTCGGAACTGAGATAAGCAACGTTTTCCCTTCTGAATAATTTTTAATCGTGAAGCCAAAAGAAGAGAAGATGATTACTTATCGATCAACCACATCTATTGAATCCATGTCTAAATCTCAAAAACTATCAGAATAGGAGTTGAAATATAGAATCGATTCTTATCTTGATGTTAGATACCAATCAATTACGCTCCATAGACTCATGGCTGCCTATGTAAAATAAGCTTATCATAAAACAAGGCTTCAAGGAAAGATGCTTTAGCTAATCTCATTTGATATATCTACTATGGATTTGCTTTGCTACCTCAATCTTTTCGATTTCGATCAGATTAATACTGTCAAGTTAATCAAAGTAAACCTTACTGATGAGTTGTTACATACCTTAGTGGATGCGATCAAAAGTAAAGCCGTGGAAAGACTCGTTGTGAGTTGCAATAAATTGACGGAAAATAGCCTGCCTATATTTTTGAATCGATCTTTCCCCTATCTAAAAGAAATCTATTTGGGAAAAAATCGAATAAATAAGTATAGGATGAAATAAAATATTTTAGAGTTGAGAAGAAAGTTCATCCTGTATTTGTGAATGATATTATGCTAAAATTAAGAAGTTGATAAATAGTGGTTTATATTTTATGAACATAATCTTTTCAAAATAAAAAATACTAGTTATTTTTTGATAAAATAATCCTGCAATACTTCTGATGTCAATGGGAGGACCCTCCGAGTATATCTAATCTATTGATTGTTTATTTTATAAAAAATATAAGATGTCCACGGATAATGATTTCTAATAAATTTTAATGAGAAGAAGATAAGTATAATAAAAGTTAAATGATTGATTTGCCAAATCTTTTATTTTAGCTAATAATACCATCTTTAATTCCAATAAAATTCTTCTTTAATGAAAGTTTCTTCCCCCTTTATCTAATACATCTCCGATTGCAAGAAGAATATGAGGAGGCTTCGCAAAAAAATTTATAAGTTCATCATCGCCAAAAAACATGACAACAAACAGCAAAAAAAAGGAACTGATCTGATATCAATTTTAAAATCTAGAAACATTCCTTCGTTTCTAATTGAAGTCCTGGGAAAAAGAAAAAATACAGATCTAAACTCCATCAAAAATATGAATCTCTTACAACGAGTCCCCTTAGTGTAAATCATTGAATTTTCATAAAAGCAAGAAAAGAATGTGTAGGAGTCTCATTTGTTATGGATGGAAAATGTAAAGATAAAAAATAAGAAAATAAAATCGGAATACTTAGAAAGAATTCGAGAACGGGAGATTTAGTCCCGTAAAACTTTATCCTCTACAGAATTTGATTATGAATAGCCATCGTATGTGTTGAATGGATCTGTGGAATAAAACGAATCATAAAGAGAGTGCAGTCAAAAACTGGATGAAAGTTTGAATGAGAACGTTGAATTTAATCGTTTAGTAAGGGGAGGCAGTTTCTTTGAGATGGAAAGTAATATTTCTCAAGAGAATTTGTTTAATCTTTGATAATTGAGCGTTTTTATCATTTATTTTATCAGTTCTATACATATATTTTTATAGCCTAATTTCATTTTTACCACAATTGAAGTTTTTTAGTATCCTTTATCATCATATTAAAATGGAGTAAGGATTAACTCTTTCAATCATCCTTTCAAGTTAATTGCATTAATTATCAACTAAGATGTTATCCAAAATAAATCCACATTTTTAACAGATGATCTTTAGTATAATTGATGAGATCCAAAACGTATCGATGACATGTGATCAAACAAAATTGAATATAATTGCTAATAAAAAAAGGATAATAAAAATCATATCTTATTTTCAATATAATTTTTTATTGAAATCATATCATGGGAACATACTGCAGCAATCCTCTTCAATATCTGATTGATGAATATGGTGAAGATGTGGGAAAAATGATTGTCTTGGAGAAAACTAAAGAGTATTTCGGTTAAAAATATCCTGAAGTCAAAACTGATCTGTCAAATCAGACTCAAACCTTTTAAAAAACAATTATTGATCAAGTTAATAGTGAATCAAAAACGACTGTTGACCAAATCATGTCAAAAGTCAATGAAATCAAGGCCAGCAAAAAAACATAAATTGCCACTTTTGAAAAAGTCAGCAACAAAAGCATTGATGATATGATAGGAATTAATGAACTAAATTCTAAAGTTGATTAATTGAAAAATAAATCAACTACACAAGTTAAACTATTAGGAGATAAAATCATCTCTCAAGCAGATGTTTTAGCCAATAAATAGCAACAAGCACTTGAAGATCAAAAACCCAAACTCCCAGTTTATGATAATCTACCTCAATGCTTGAAGGATAAAGTCTGGGAAGACGGAACTAAACAGTTTGGTAGTCAGATTGATGCAGAAAAGCAAAAATTGGAAAATTTCTTTAAAGATAACATCAGTGTTGATGCTCTAAAAAACAAGGTAGGAGTATCGTTACCTGATGATGAAGTTAAAAAACTGGGTACTGAATTCGAAGACAAATTTGATACAGTGAAAAAAGCGATTGAAGCCAGTAGCTTAGGAGGCGGACTATTATAAAAATTCCATTTACCCTTCTGACGCCATGATCTACATTTACATATAAATCATTTTAGTTAAACAGCTTAATGATTTCCTTGCATATAGCTATATTTTAACTTATTAAAGTTCAATTAATTATTTTATCTTTCGCAGTGACATCAATTTATTATCTCTTATTATAAAATAAGTTAATAATATTCTATGAATACCTTCGAAGCCAAACATTTTGGCTTGTCTGATAAAAATAGAACCACTATGTTTCCGTCACTTAAAAAAAGTTTCTACAAACCCCAGAGCAGTAATTTTCGATAAAATTAAAGACTTTTCACTCGATGAGAAATCCTACAGAATGACGAGCAATCAAATTTTAAAAAATGTTTTCAAGAAAAACTAAGGATAAATTATGAAATTAAGAAATACCTTCCTTAAGCACGACACTGATGAGAAAATCAAGAAAAAAATTGGACAGTATGAGATTATAAAATAAATAGGCAAGGGAGGGTTTGCGCAAGTTTATGAAGTTTAAGACTCCAATCATAATAAATACGCTCTCAAGTAATACGTTTTGCAAAATTCAATTGAGTGCTTCCAAAATGAGTCTGTAATTGGCCAATATTTCTTCAATAAAGGAAAGATAAGATAGGAATTGGAAAATAACTCGGGTATTTTTGTTAAGATATAGGCAGCAAACATATAATACGATTTATCGATAAGTTTAGAGTGGGGAAGTATGGATACATAGTGCAAGAACTCAGTTAATACAATCTATCTAAATTAATCAGCGATATTCAGGGAGTATTTTACAACAACGAGCGCGTTTATGAAGTAGATGTTCATTTACTTAGGTTAAATTTAAGTAATTTTATCGCAATCTTACTGAAAAGAATTACCTTAAAAAGATAATGATTGAAATATGCCAAGCTGTACAACTTATTAACAAGGCTGGGTTTATTCACTGCGATCTAAAACTTGAAAATATTATGATTGAACTTAATAAAGGAGATATTCCAACCGTTAAAATCATTGACTTTGGATCTACTTTTGAGTTGGAGTACGGTTTGCCTAAAATAGTAACTAAATATATACATTTAGACAATTACACCAGAATACATGCCTCCTGAGATATTAGTAATGCTTGAAAATGGGTCTAATGATTATTAAACCCTCCGTAAAGTTGATATATGGTCCATTGGATGCATTCTTCTTTAAATTGTAACGGGAATTCCTTTATGGTTTAGATATAAGTGTAGAGTGTAAGTTAAAGGAAAGCAGACAATACAACTGGGATTATTTGCGTTGACTGGTCGTTAATATCATAAAATAGTGAAAAAGCAAAAGGAATTATGCGAGGGCATAAACAAAATTCAATTTACCTCAAAATAATTGGATAGATTTCGACCTATTTTAAAAAGATTATTGATGTTTAATTGCGATAAAAGAGCAACCCTATAATAAATACTTGAGTCTTTATAAGAATTAGAGTGATGAGATAGCTCAATCCATCAATTTAATTCATGATTAATTGACAATACTGATTTGCATCTTTTTATATTTTAATTATAACTCTACTATTTATTGATGTATGAGGATAATTGGATATACATTCAATATGAAGTTAAAGTTTAAATCAGACAGTAAAGTTTGGAGGCAATATTGAAAAAAACTAGAGGGTGGCCTTGTGTAAGTTGCAAATCGATCATGTGCTAATATTCACTCACATCGGCACTGTAAATCTGCAGCATGAACTTTATCTACCTCTTTGTGTATTTCTGCTATATTTAAGATTAAAAGTCTTTCTAAATTTACATATCCGAATTATTCTCGCTTTTATTCAGATCTTTGTATGCTTCAGGAATGTACCGACATTTAAAACAATAGTCATGATCTAAATATATTCTTTCGTACTCTTTACGGTAAATTATATTGCTAAATTAGTCATCGCTTTTATTACTATTTCTAGAAGAGCCTTTATTTCCTTGGCAAACCGTTGACCATACAAAAACTAGCCTTCGACAATTTAATCTCTGTGAGTAAGGCCATTCTCGACATCTGTTAGTATTGAATTGGCGGGTACAAATTCATGAAATCGATGAGTGAAATCTGGTTTTGGTTATTTATTATCTTTTAAAAGCTCGTAGGTGATAACAAATGATTGATCATCATGCTTTTTGATCGCTTTTTTATATTTATCATCGTTATCTTCAGTCATTGTCGCTGCATTCAACTATTTCACGTGAGAAAAAATTGCTTCATCAAGCTCGAAAGTTTAGTCTTTTTATAGAGAAAAGGAAATTGGGATTTTTGAATAAATTGGGATGTGCGATCTAAACCAAGGATGATTATGTATCTCGTAAATTCTTATTCTTTTATAGGGGTCGACTTGAAGCATTCTATGGATGAGATCAGCCGCAATGGGATTGATATGACTCGGTAAAGTATAGTTGGCCTCTAAATAATATAAAAGTTACGCTAAATTCTTTTATAAAGCAGAGAGACAGTTTATTAATCAAAAGGCAAAGTGCCAACCAGCATCGCATACAGAATAACTCCACAGCTCCAAATATCAACTGAAGTTCCTTCATATTTCCTTTAGCCCACGATTTCAGGGGCGGCATAATTGGGGCTTCCGCAGGATGTTTTCAACAATCTCCCATCTTTCATGAGATTAGAAAGTCCAAAATCCACAATTTTAATCAATTTGTTACTTCCAATTAAGATATTTTCAGGTTTCAGATCTCGATGAGAAATCAAATTAAAATGAGCGTATCCTACCCCACTAATGATTTGCTTAAAAAAGAATTTGGCTTCCTGTTCGGAAAGGACATTATTGTGGATATAATCGTAGAGTTATCCACCCTCGGCGTGTTCCATAATGACGAAGATATCATTGGTGGTATCGAGTACTTCATAGAGTTTGATAATATTTTCGTGATTGATGAATTTTAAAATTTTAATCTATCTCTTGACCTGAATGTGAAGCGTAATACTTTCGATATCATATTCTTGTTTTTCATCTTGCGTTTGTTTATGATCTTAACTGCTACCTTCACTCCTGTTAAATCATGCCTCGCCTCTAGATCCAAGGAAATGTACATTTTACTTTAGCAAAACCACCAGTCCCGATCGTCTTTCCTAAAATATAATGGCCGATATGAACCTATTCCATCTTTCCTATTATTATATCGTTCTAATATTTAAAATTAACAAGCTTACCATATAATCATCAATCCCTTTTAGATTGCTTTTTTGGACTATCTGGAACTGTTTCACTGACCTTTTCACTCGATTTTTCCGCCTAAACCTGCAAACTTTTGGTGTATTTTTTGCGGGAAGAGAGCATATAACTATAGAGATAAAACATTCCTCCAATAATGATGGCTTGGACCAATCTGATAAAATTGATCTAATTATCCGTCAAACTTCCAGCGTTTCTTTTAATGAAGTCGTTGATGATGAGCATCTCTCCATAAACTCCAATGGGATACAACACAATAAAGGAATTGTATCTCAGAAATCCAGTGATAGGATTTTTCTTAAAAAGATAGTAGAGATATCGATTGATGTCAGCCATAGCCCAGATAATCACAACTGTCGCAAATCTAAGTTTATCACTTTCAGCAGAAATAAAGAGTAAACTCACAACATTTCTCCCTAAAATTTGCATGAATGCTCCAAAGACGCTTCCTTTTGACATGCCAAGAAGAATCAGAATAATGTCCGATATTTGGAATAGCTGGATGCCTTGAAGTACGCAAACATCGAGGGAGATGTCCGAAGACAAGAAACTTTCACGATTTAAAAAGAGGGAGACTCCGACATGAGCGAGTAGGAATGCCCAGCCTGAGAGATTAATGATGTTGACGATCTTATCCATATCTAATGAGTTTATTAGCTTAATTCTGAAGGATTTTAAATAAATAATTTAATTTTTTTGTTTTAATGACGCGAGGCAATCAACGATAAATTGATCGATAGCGAGCTCGTAAGAAAAATGCGGAGAACAAGAAAGATGACAAAACTGATTTTTTCAAAAATAAAGAGAAGTATGTGATACATTATTTAGAAATGATGAGATAATGAGGAACAAACAGAAGAAGTTCGAAGAGAAGGTCGAGGAAAAGCCAGAAGGAAAAGGAGAGAAGAAGGAAAAATATCAGAAGGAATAGGATGACTGACAGATCTATATTGCTCAACATATTTTATTAATCAAGTCATAATGAACATTTTGGGGTTTTGCAGCTAATTGTCAGATCAAGCGCAATATGAATCTGAGTCGATAAATATTCATCGATTATTATAATTTGAATCCGACCTCCCTGTTATTCTTGCTATTTTAAGTAATGAACATAATGAACAGTAAAATATGCAAATCATGAAAATATTAAATTTACGTTGTTGAGGTAATACTTTTTGTTGTTATAACTGATGAACTTGGGATCTAAATCCACATATTCAATTTTATTTTCATTAATCCTTTGAGTTATTTATGGAGTTTTCGAGTAAGTCAGAGTATTGTTTGCCATCGGCGAATCTCGTACATATTGGGATACAACCATCTCTTCTACTGGTCGTAAAAATCGAAGCTATTTTTCATTTGAGCCTTGATCTTTTGTATTAAAAGGTGGATCTGCCTCATCACTATCATAGGGACTATTTTTATTTATTACCATTCCAAGTCCATTACCAGCGTTAGAATTAGCAAGTTTTAAATAAGATCTTCTTTATCCAGTATCAAGTGGAGCTGGTTCATAAGCAGATCTCGACTTATTGCGATACAAAGAAACATCCATTTCAACCATGTTTTTTACTTATTATTGATTCACCAGCAGATTTTTACGATAAAATGGATTTTCAAGTTTGGTATCGTAATTATGAAGTTTAGCGTTGACGGATTGAGGAACGTTGACTGAACTCATTTTTACCTTTAACTCAAATTATGAGACTTGAGATAGTGAGGTATCGGTCTTTTTAGTGAAGTCTACTCTTTTGCTAAGATTATTTTCGTGGAAAATCCAATTATTTTCTAATATTATTGCTTGTTGAGGTCGTGTGACGTCCCTGATACTTATGGAGGAATACTCTTCTTTTAGATGTGGATGGTTAAATTTGTTGTATTTATAAACGTGATAAGGATTAGGTTTATGAAAGGGGTTGCCCTGCATGCTGGTCATAGAATTATTGTATTAAGCTATATGAATTAAAATTTATCGGCTTTATAATAATGCTTCATACATACTACAAAAATATAAAATATACAAACAACTTGCATTTAAGAGTTAGGCAAAGTAATTTTCATGTTTACATCGACTAATTGCCTTTCCTTATCAAATCCAAAATTATTAAAAATGGTATGAACTTAATAATCTTCTCTGATTGCCTAAAGCATTAATTTTGGTAATAAAAAGAAGGATGTTTATAAGATTAAGTAATGTATTAATCAGTTCATTGCCTTTCCTCTTCTTTTATGTTTGTGTCTCTTTGAGGTGACTCCCTTCTGACGAAAAAGAAATAAAGAAGTGGTCATAACAACAATTAGTATCAATAAAATTATACACGAATATAATTTTAGATTGTTTTTGGCATTTGGCTCTGTTTTTATGATTGCAACTGAATTCTTTCCCCTATCCTAATTATTCTATCTCTTTTTTTATATCTTTCGATCTGCCTTTGATCGGTATAACTCATAATTGTCATTTTCTCCTGGAAGAGTCACTTTTGAATCATTTCCGATCACTTCGTAGAGTTTAATAAAATTTTAATCGTTTTATTACTCCTCATTATTCACGTCTAACTACTCCAGTACGCTTGTCATCGATTGTTGACTTTTCAGCTGTAATGGTTTAAACTCAGAACTTGAAGATTCAGTCCTTCTTATCTTCAAGAAAGGTTGGCGTTTTTGCCATAATACAGCCTATTCCTTCGTTATCAGCTCCGATTTTTTCAGATTTTTGGCTGTTGGAGTGGGAGGGTCTCGTTTATTTCTCTTAGGAGACCAAAATCGGTGTTTTAAAGAAATAGGACTTAGGAGATCATATTGTATCTCCTTAAGTTAGCCTTTCCTGTGATAATTTTCAATTTAATGTGACTAAAAGCTGTCAGTTTAATTACTTTCTTCTATAATCTTGTTTTTTTTGGCAGCTTCATGCTCATCAATAATTCTCCTAAGTGCCTCAGGAGTAATTTCCAAATATACTTCATATGCGATGACCATATCAACTCCAATTTAAATACTGAGCTCAATGCAGTTGCGATTGAGCTCATGATAAACTTTAATGTAGTTGATCAACTCAAATTCATAGCACCCTATTAATTTTTATTATTGTCCTTATTCAGCGGCAATGAATCGAATTTCGCAGTTTGACTTTGTTTGTATCTCATGTTTGTTAATTCTAAGCATGAGGCAAAGGTTTTATAGAATGATTTAGCAGTTTTAGTTGGGAGTGCACATAATCTGGCGAGTGGAGCCCATGAGGTTATGATCTGAGTAAGAGTCAACATACCGATGAGCAGTTAAAATTTGAAAGTGGTATAGTTGTCTTAACTTGTTGCTGTTTAATAGTTAAAAGCGATTTTATTGAAGGCGAAGCAAAAGTGATATTCAGGATTCATTTTATTTACTAATTTAAGCACAACAAATTTATTAGCTCATTAGAATAATACACATAATTTCATTCCATTCAATCGTTTCAAAAAATGATAAATTAATGTTATATTAGAGCGAATTGTGAAATGGACTAACATCTGATTTGATTCCAAAGAAAACTTTGATATATCAATTCATTTTATTGTATCTTAATTCGGCGGCACATTTTACTTGCCAAGTTAAATAGAGCGTAGTAAATTCAGAGGCAGAAATAGCTAATTGATAAAACTTAAGCATTATTTTTTAATGATCAAGGATTTATTTTTTTATAATAGTTGAACTGTTTTGATGATACCTTATTATTAAATAAAAAATTGTATATATAATAGTGAGGCAGTAAATAGTATTGCAAAAATATCCATTAGCTTTCATTTGTTAGTAACCGTCATGCATGTACTTTTGGTCAATTACTGCTCTCTCAATTTCATTTTACGTCTGAAATAGACTAATAGTCCATTAATGAATCATATTCTTCTTCGCAAAGGTTTTATTAAAATTATTCCAGATATAAATAAAATGGGTGCATAGAATTGCTGCAGTGCAGCGTCTGACAAATTTGTAAGAACTATTCCTGACCCCACAGGACCACCAATCGATCCTTTACACTCCAAAGATGATTTAATGTAAGCTATAACCTGGGATCCCCATATAAACTATTTCAAAAATCAAATAGAAGGAGTGATGATGCCCATGGCCAAATAGAGTAAAAGGATCAAATCCAAATAATAACTTCACTTTGCAACGACCGATAAGAAATAGTACGAAAGCTACATCTAAATGGTCAATAATTCACTCGAAGGAAACGAACTCTCAACCACTAATATACTCTCCCATCTGTTCAAGGAAGTGGCTGATCTCAGGGAAAGAGAGGAGGCCTAGGTTAAATTTAAAGATGTTAAGTATGCAGCTCTAAAATGTTTTGTGTATCTCTATACGGGAAATTATGCATATCGACGGGTGAATCAATCCCTCAGATCGAATGAGTATTAAAAATTAGCTCCCATCATCGCTCTAATTAAAAGTGAACTGCAAATGTTCAGCAAGTAAAATTCAAGTCTTGCCAATCGTCATATCGGATTGCTTTTCAGAGGAATTGATAAGCCTGATCCACTAATGATTGACAAATCGAGAATGTACTGGAAAGGTTTCACGAGTACAGCTCTCACCAAATAGATAACAAAAAGTTTTGGACGTTATCAATACGCTATAACTCTTAAAAAAGGATTGAATCATGAGTATCTGATCATTCCTAAATAGCTAAGTCATTTTGAAGAAGAGGAAGTGCTGTTATTTCCCTTTTTTTATTTTGAGGTTTCGAAGGTGCTGTCGTTTAAAGCAAATAAAACTGAAAGTTATGAAATCATTCAGATGCCTCCATAAGTAGATAAAGAGTAAGTTCTTTCCAATTTGAAGACGACTGCCCAAAATGAGCAGGCAAACCAAATAACATCTACAAGTTGATGGATTAATAAATTATTTTTTTATTAACATATGGTAAATACGATGTCATTAAATCTGTGCTCCAATAAAATATCGTTGAAGAGTATATGTGATCTGGTGCAAGTCTAGGCATATGCTCTTAACAATAGTTAAACTAATGCATCATTTTATGTCTGTCATTTGTCAGTATTTACCAGATTATTTTTAGTATGTTTTTTGCTTGGTATTTCTGCTGTCAGATTTAATCTCCGTTCATAATAATTATCAGGTTTAACAATAGAAAACAAATGGCAAAGAAGTTCTTTTCTGCTAATATTAACTCGAAAAAGTATCGGGTGTTTCTTGACGATGTCAAATTAATCTGCAAGAGGATTAAAAAACTACGGCCCGTCGTGCCCAGATTTAATGAGGATCAAACGATCAGCACCAGTCAGTCCATGGATAGCTCCAATGAATATTTAAATGACTTGACAGCCGAAGAGATTGAGATCTCAAAGTGAGGGTAGCTTAATCAAGCTCATCACTTGATGTTTATAATATTTGTGTCCTACTTTTCTGAATTATGTTCTTTTTTCAATTTTATAGCAGAAGATGAAATGAAGGTGAGATTGTGGAAATAATCTCAAATGACTCAGTCGGCCTTTTTGCATTGTCCGAATTACAAAATTAGGTATATATTAAACAACGTTATTTGATATAATGTTAGAATGTTAATTTTTTTGCAGTTAGTTTTTGTAGATATGAATCAAATCGCTTAATTCAAACAATAAATGCTTGTTGCCATAAAAATGCCAAGTTGATACATTTTTATGCTCCCCATTATTTTATGCCGATTTGTTGTTCAGTTATGACTCAACCGATTCAAGGATTAAATATTCAACTGATAGCTGTTCTCACACAGAGTATAGCAATAGATAAATATATTTGTAACGTTTGAGTCTGTTAAATTCTTATTAATTACTGAATTAATAATTTTATATCTGTAATAATTATAATTACATGCAGAGTCCAGCTAAGGAAAACAGCAACAAAGAATTTTCAGCAGTTGTCGTCGTATCACCTCCATCCGGCACGTTAACCAAGCCTAATGCCAATCCAATGATTGAAAACAAGGTTATTGTCGTCAGCCGGGAAAACATTAATCGAGCCATTGAAATCTTTGGATGGCGTTTTAAGACTTCTCTCCCCATCTTAAAGCCAATTCATTGTTGTATCAACCCAAATTTTTAGTATGGAGACCAATTTTAGCAAAAGGGTAGTTCAGCATAAATGAACAAAAACCAAAATAACGCCCTTTAAAGTAAGTTTGAGGTGGCAAATATGATTAAATTCGTTAGGGATAATCCGCATCTCTAATCCTATTAATTGCTGATTAGGATCGAGAACATCAAATATCGGCTGTCAGATTTAAATCTGCTACCTTTCTCTCAGATCATCTATCTTCTCAAGGAAATGATGATAGGATACGATGTATTAATTGACATATTTGGGTTCTTTGACCCCAACGACAGCATGGTTGTTGTTAACGGCAACGACCAGTGGAGAGTATGGATTCATTAGGATAGTACTACTTTTAACAAAAAGACAGACGAGACCGCTATTGCATAAAAGTAGTTTATCTATCGGCTCATTCTCACTGCTGAAAAGCATTGTGTCACTGGTCCGCTGTCAAAAATATTTTTCAATGAAATGAAGTAGTTTACATACAGCAAAGATTGTACGTTTATCAAGATCCTTGAAAGGATTAAAGAATTTACAGCTTGTAATAAGATATTTCCAGTTAATAAGGTAACCCTCCCCTCTGAAAGGATAAAAGGATCACAATTCATCAAATAGCATTCCAAGAATATCAGTCTATCCTAGATGAATAAAATACCTAAATCTTAAAAGATGAAGCATTCCAATTTTATGGAAAAAAGACTGATGGTTGGTCACTCCCCCTTAGTGCCCAATCAAATCCACAGAATATTTGATTCCCAGAATAAAGGATTGGCTCCTTCCGTGGACTAAGTTGCACGAAGACAAAGCCTGTTTGTTTCAGCAACCTATCAAAAACCAGTAAACAATAACTTCATTCAATCCAGACCTATCAATGTTTAAATCCCCTCAATATCATATATTCAGAGTAAAACTAATATTCCAAGCGATAAGACTCATCCGCTAATATATTTCTCACAAATTTTAAAGCCTCAGCCGGTGCCTATAAATGACAGTTTAAAAAGGGGCAACACAGATCGATATCCAAACATTATTCCAAAATAATAGCAAAATAGTAGCTTTAGCCATTCCATTAAGGATAACCCTAAAGCGAGTCTCATAAAAAAATAAGAGAATGACGTGAATAATTGCATTATAACGCCTCCTCTCTTGAAGCTATCGCCTCCCCGCCAAAACAAAAGCAGACATTAAATTAAAAGACTCATGAATTCAAAAGTATCTCCTCAATATCAAAAAGAACCTATTTCTGAGGTGAAACCAAAGAAGGGATAAAGGAAATATTCATAACAGATGTTTAAAGCCAAAAGCTTAGAAATGTTGATGCTCAAACCCAAAATCAATGCCGCTTCAAAAATAAAATAAAATAATTAAATTGTAATTCCCCTTAGTGGCGGAGATATCCTAACAAAGCCAGAATCAAAAGCAGATATTTCTGCCAACAGTCCTGCCGTCAGCGTAACCAAATTACTCAGCTCATCTGAGTTGAAATCTATCAGCCCGAACAACAGTACTTCTACCAAAGCTCTCCAAAATTCAGGGGAGACTGAAAAGGTCAACTAAGATTCTAACTACAAGAATTTGAAGAATAACGACCTAAATACGGGCAAATTCAGAAACAATCAAAGCTCATATTATGGAGTGGGTGGTCTTGGCGATTCATATCGCGAAAAGAAGGATAAGAATATGACTGTGAGCTATGAGTTTAGAAATAGAAATTAGTTTCGATCTCGTTCTCCCTCCTCCCAATAGAAATAACCTCACAGTAATTGGACCAAAAAATTATCAGGGCTTTTCAGCGACGACGCGTCCATAAAACATCTGAAAGGATCAGTTCAAATCAAAACTAAAGATGAATAGATTTTTCAGAAAGAATATCTAAAGGATGTAAAACTATAGATGTTGTAAAAATTTGGGAGACCTGTAAGGCACAGTATTGTCGATGAAGAGGATGAATTTGCAGGAGAAAGCAATCATATCAGCAAAAACGATCAATACAAATCCATGCAACTGATTGAAGAGGTAATCGACGATGATAAATCCTTTATGCCCAAAGAGGAGCTTTTGGAAGAGTAATAGCCTATTAAGATGAGAGCAAGAAATCAAACAATGTTCATTGGCAATTTCAAAAAGCCCAATGATGACTATTTCACTTCCAAGTAGTTGGAGATGGAGAAGAAATAGTGTCTATCGGAGCACTACTCATCCTAAAACTCCTAAGTGTAAAATTACGACTGCTTGAAGCATTGAACAGTATACACAGAAGTGTGAGTCATGTGATAATACGTGATAATAATTGATATCTCTTTATTGATGCCTAAATTGCTAACTTATAAAAACATTCATTTGGTTTGATAGCCTTCTCCCTAAAGTATAGTTTATAATTATAGGATTAATGTTGACCAGAAGAGGTGCTCGCAGTGTGTATTGTTGCATTTGCATTGAGATTTGCCAGCAGGCCTTGGGGAGAATACAATGCTGCCATAATTTTTGTTTTGATTGTATACTCAAGTGGAGCAAGTATAATAACAACTGCCCCATCTGCAAAAGAAAATTCGTCAAAATTATTAAATTATGCGCAGAAAACGAAGCAACACGAATGGAAAAACATAAATTTTTACAACCTTAATAAATTGATGTTCCCCCCCAAACTTCATCCGAATCAAGTAGCGAATTATCTTTACAAGCTAATGACTTTACTGTTTTTGGATCCTATGAAACGGAGTCTTAGTCAGAGTATAGTAGAATGGGCCAGTCAGCTTCGAATTCAAATTATTTTTATTCTACCCCCTTTGACCCTGTCTTGATCATACCTTATGCTTAAACTAATGGGGAGCGATCTCAAAGAAGATGGAATGAATCAAATCCTTATCGGCGAAGCACAATTGGTTTCATCACCATCCGTCATAACTACATGATCTGATACCAATTATTGATATAATTGATTGAGCATATTAATCGTTAAATTAATTGATTGCACCTTATGACTGATATCAATTTTACTGAGCGAAAGAGCAAAGAATTAAGAGAAAGGTCCAACTCGACCAAAAATGTTGCCAATAGACGAGAAGTCAAGAATTCTGAATACGTAGGCTCCTCGAACAAGTATAATGATTGTCATGGTTATATGGCGAAAGCCACCAAGGAATATAATCAGAACGAGTATTAACTGAGCAGTCATAAAAAGGCTCATTAAAATAACGACTATATCAAGAGTCTCTATAAGAAATACTTAGGGAAATAAAACCAAAATCAGTCAGATAAAAAGAATAAAAATGATGCGAAGATACAGAAGGCTTTGTTTAGAACCGATGAAGTGAAAGAACCCATAAAAACTCAAGCAAAGGCAGATGTTGATTGCACACCATTAGTCATTAAACATAGTATAACTCAATAATCATGCTGCAAAGATGGTCCAAACATATTGTCTGAAGACATTTCAGAGCCTGGATCTAGTCAAATTCCAACCAAATATATCTCAGCCATATCCATATCGACATCAAAATAGATAAAAGTACCTAAATAACGTCAAAGATAAATTCACAACTTCTATAAATAATGGATGAACGAATCAAGTCTATAATTTATGGGCAATCCCCGCAGCAGTTTAGTTCGATGCATGAAAAATATCTGCCGCGCAAAAAAGATAATAGGCCTCCGTTGATATTGAATTTTAATGTTATCTGTGGTTTTAATCAAATTCAATTATTATTTATGATTAGCCAAAAAGCACAAATAAAGAGGGGCAGACCTAAGAGGAAAAATTCAGATTAACTTTAGTACAGCGATTAATTCACTAAAAAGAAAGTAAACTCTTTCTAATAAAGACTACCAAAAAGGCTCAGAAGGCTGCGAACACAACCAAGAGAGCTATGCAAAGTGAAAAAGCCAAAAAGAAGAGAGCAGCTCAGAAGAGCAAAGTATAACTTTTACAAAGCTCTGATAGTGAGTCATAGATCAGCAGTGAAGCGAAGGAATAAACTGCAATTAAGATGGTCAGCATACCTTTAGAGTCATTCAAGCCTGACAAAGTAATCAAATAATAACTAAGCTATTCGCATAAATTCTCAACAAGGCCAACAAGGAGCCTTAATTCTTAATTATGCTCAGAAATTTGCTGAGCGGATGTTCAAGACTGCTCAGGGACAAAAAAACATACTTGAAAAAAAAGTGGGAATTACTGAGAATGAGTAACTGCACACAGGATGAATATCTGAGCAGATAGTCATAGGTATTTATTAAGGGATAAAGCTTAAACGAATGGAAATCGAATAAATTTACGAAATTGAAAAGGATATTATGTCCAAGCTGTCTTATGCAAATGTCAAGGGTTTCTAAGCTCGGTAAAATCTGATTGAAGACTATAAGAACAAGCTCTACAGCGACCCATCAATAAATAGGGAAAAAGATGAGCTTTAGAATGAGTATTACATTGACGATCAAATTTGGTAGAAGTACCATGAATAGCAGAAAAAGTTACTCAGTCTGCTCATGAATGAAAAAGATTTTGTGTTTTCAACCTCCATGGATATAAGAAGCTCTTCAACGAGTTTTCCACCATCAAGGGAAGGCAAGCCCAACCATGAGGATAATTAAATTGATTTGAAGTTTAGCAACATTGAAACGGAAGAAAATCCACAATCAACTCAGTTTCTGTTTTGCAAGCACTTCTCAGAGATCAACTACGACAGGGTATTTTAAAATCATAGCAATCCTTTTAAACTTAATGAGGGAGATATCTACTACATGGATCCAAAAGCTTTGAGTTGGATTCTCGAGACCAAAAGCGATGAGATTTATACGAACGAAAAATTTCAGAAATAGACATTTAAAAGATACACTTAAATGCTGGAACGTATCTATGCAAAATCTGCGGAAATGAGCGATGAAAAGCTGATCGAATAGTTGCTGTAAATTGCTGCTTATATCTTAAACAGTGTGCATTATTACCAAAAATTTAAGTTAAAATGTGATTTACTGCACCCTTTGGACCTGCTTCTCGCGATTTAAAAGATTAAAAAAGACCGTAAAAGCAAGGAAGCGCTCGCCGCGATGGAGGATACGTTTGCGAAGGATGTATAGGAGATTGTTTCGTCAATTAAATAGATTGAGATTCCAATGCAGAGTGAATGATGATGTGCCATTTCTAAACATATAATGATTGGTTTAACCTTATAACTCAGAGCTTATGATATTACTTATTTAATATTATCAAAAATGAATTCCTATGATTACTTGTTCAAGTTCATCGTCATTGGAGATACAGGTAATAATCATTTAAGAATAGGAGTTGGAAAGTCTTGCATTGTGCTGCAATTCATCTAAAATAAAACCAGAACCACCCACGATGTCACCATAGGCGTTTAGTTCGGGGCCAAGACTATTCCAGTCGCCGACAAGAGCATTAAACTTCAGATTTGGGATACTGCGGGTCAATAGAATTTCAGGTCTATTACTCGTTCATACTACCGCAGCGCCATTGGAGCTCTTCTAGTTTATGATATAACGAGGTAACATATGTAATATTGAGAGTTGAAACCTTTACTCATGTTAGAAATTGGCTTGAGGAGGTGAAGACTAATGGCAACCCACATATGGAAATTTTATTAGTTGGCAATAAAAATGATTTGGAGGAGGAAAGGACTGTCAGTTACGAGGAGGGAGAAAAGATGGCATTGGAGAACGGGCTAATTTTCATCTAAATCAACGCCAAAGAATATTCAAAAGTGGAAGAGGCTTTCAAGAAGGTAGCTGAATCCATTTTATTAAAAGCAGAAAGTGGAAAAATTCCTTTGAATCAAGTAATTAGTTGTTAATGCAGGGAATTGGTATTAAGGTGGGCGACCAATCATCAACAAAAAATACACTGAGCGATGCTCGTAAAAAGAAATAAAAGACTGGTTGCTGTTGATTATATGCATAGTTATTATGGCAGAACTGTCTAAAAGGGCACTTATCAATCATAAGTATTGAAATAACTATATATCTAATCCTTCTATAATTTATGAATAGTCTGATCAAAGACCCATTGCTTTTTTGGCCTTATCGTACAGAGGCATCGCGATGTGAATCTTTCTCTCGAGGTTTTTTCTTTAATACTGGAGCTTTTCTTCCTTTCTCTTTTGCAGGACATACGCCATAGTCTAAATTGAATCATATTTACATCTGGAATTTCAGTGGTATTGTTGGGAGATTTCATTTGCTCAGCCTGCGTCAGTAGCTTTCTTTTCTTTTCATTCAAGGTATGTCTCTTTTTTTAATGGTCTACTTTTGACTGCTGCAACTCTATAATATTCTTCTGCTTTTCCGAGATATCTTTTTCTAATTTGTTAATCTGGTTAACAATTTCATTCAATTTCTTTTTCGCCTCCAACAACTACGCACTGATTTTGCCCGACCCTATTTTTGAATCTAATAGTTTTTGATTTTTCTCTTAGATTTACTTCACGTATTTCTTGTTTTAGATTTGCAACTGATGGAAATCAATGAATTTGAGCTCGTCTCCCATTTACTATTTTTTTGTTATCTGGTTGGCTGTCTTGACAATTTGAGCAGAAAGGGTTGCTTTTTTGTTTTTATATTTTTAGATCAATGCTTTCTTTTGCCTGTCTTTCTCCTCAAAAAATTTCTATATCCTCTCAGCCTCGATGTTTCCAGTCCGACTGTTTTCGCCTCCCATTAAAATTTCTCGTTGGAAGTCATAGGCATCCTTCCTAATTTCGGCTATGGCCATATCAGTTTCTTCAAGGATAGCTCTGAGAGTCTCTAGGATAGCATCTGACTTAATTCTACCTTTCTCAATAGTCTCCTTAAGAGCTTCAGCCTCTTGCTGGGCAATCTAATATTTTTCTTATGGTGAAAGATACAAACTGCCTTTCTTTTCCTCCTTCTTTTTGTCCTTGATTTTCTTCTTATCATCTTCCTCGCTATTGGCATACTCCTTCTCCAATCGCATGAAATAAGACTCGAACAGATAGTTTTCCCTCCTCATGTGTTCGATATCCTTGAAGTATCCCTCCAACTGTTGAGACAACTCCTCAATAGCCAGGAGTTCTTTGCCTTCCTGAGTTGCCTACAATTCACGCTTCGACATAAGTTATATTTAAATTATAGCTGTCTCTCAAATAGATCTTTAGAAATTGTTGTTTCGATGAATCAATAATACTTTTCATGAGCTGCTCTCTTCGCAACGTTGGGAGCACCATGTTTGGGAAGTTAAACTCCTAAATCGGTCAGAAGCTGATCACTGTGGATCGAAGTATCCTTGACTAATCCTTCGGCGAGGTGGAATGTTCTTTGGAACTCTCGGTTGTAAGCGTAGTGGTCTTCATCTCTGACTGTTTGGAGGTCCAAGTAGCTGCCACCTTTATCTGTATCGCGATAAAATTACTGTCTCTTCCGAACAATTCGCATCTAGCTTTCTTTTCTCCCCACCAAGCTGCAACAAAGCAAAGTCCAACGACTCCTCCGATGTAGAAACTGGATCTCTTCAATGTCCTGAACAAACTATTGAGCTTTTCCATTTCGTATGAGTTGTATTTTTCCAGCTGTGAGAGGCTGATCCGATTGGGATCAGGGATCTTGCTGGGATCAGTGACATACTTGGCATAGGGGTTTGTGTTGTTTGACATGCTATAATATTAATATCTGAAATAAATTGGTGATCAACTTAAATACAATTAATATTACCATCATTGGGTGTAGCCTCACTTCAATATACTCATACTTTTCTTTTTTGTGCAGTGCAGAGTCTGTGATTTTTTAGTCATCGATTAGTCTTACATTTTTTTGGAAAGAACCTTCAGTTTTTACTACATTTTGTTCAGCCTCTCCTCAAGCACAAGGCTCTTTCCGATCTTTTTGATTGTGCTTTTTTATGGATTCCGCTTGAAACTTTTTGCGCCTTCTTTTTTGGGCTTAAAGAATTTAACTTCCTACTTTTCATCACGATTGTAGAGGAAGGAAATTTGATTTTTGTCCTAAAGCAATTTAACAAGTTTCTTTTTGGTTATCAAACTTTATTTACTGATATCTCTAATTTCCCGTAGGGTCAGCACCATTTCCTGGAGAAAATTTGACTTATCAGATTAGACGATGACTCTGCTTTGTTCAGTATTGTTCATTTATTTAATAAGAATTTGAGAGAAAGACTCATCTTCCTCATTATCAACATTTTTGTGATGTGATTCCTCTTGATGTACAGGACATATGGAATTATGCTCATTTTTGGAAGAACTTGAAAATTTACTCCCTTCCTCTTTTATTAATGACTGTTGGTTTTGGGAAAGCAAAAATGATGATTTTTAACGCGATTTGTTGTTTAGCTCAGATTTAGATTCAGTTGAACCCACAGGATTTTTGTGGTGCGTTTTTAAATCGAAGCAGCCCTTATCTTGTTTAGGCACACTGTTGATTTGCTTTGTACTTTTCAACGAGGAAAGTGGCTTATTAGTATTTTCTAATGATATATTGGGGCAGGTCTGCACAAGACTTTCTGAGGGCATACTTCCATCCTTTTCATGGTTGAATAAATTGGTGCGATTCTCATCAAAATTAATGCATTTAATCTCCGCATCCCTTTCCTGTGAAAGATCGCTGAATTTATAGAACCGAAAGTTTTCAGGTGGCGAGCTGAGTTGGTTCCACATGATGCTACTAAATTCAAATTATAATGAGATGAGTTAATAAAAGGCTATTGTTTATCAGTTCGAGTTAGTGCGTTGAATTATTATCATGATGACAAAGCCGATCAAACCTGCAATACATAATCCCACAATGATCTTTATCTTGCAGTTCCTCCAATATAGCAAACGCTCGAGAGTCTCAGAGTTTTTTTAGAATTATTTGGCATAGTCTATATATATTTTTTATTACGCTTCATTTTCTAGGCTTTTTAGCCCATCGACTCCAATGACTGTTGATTGCCCATAACCTTATGGACGTTATGCTTGAGTTACTCCTGCAAATCATCGACCTCTCCTTGCGCTTTTGCCAATTTATCAATTTTGGTTAGATCATTATACCTCTCTACAAGTTAGTTGGCTAACTTTTTGGTATGAGACTTAATGTTATCTTAAGTTTCGTATTCGCAGTGATTGATTTCTTTAATTTTGTCTTGTAATTTTTAGATAAGACCGTAGACATGTCTCTCAGGATAGGTTTAGGTGGTGCAGACAGCATAGGAAATATCATTATCATCATGAGTGGTATACCATACACCATATTAAGTTTTAAATTTGTTCCTTTCTCCTGTTCTTGACCTCAAAATCTTTATTTTTTGTGGTATCTGAATGAGACTCGACTTACTTTATCAACATCAGCAGCAAGAGCCTTATTACTGGATTCTTTGAGAATGGTATTGATGGATATTGAAGTAGAATAACGTGCGTAGATTAGGCATTTGATATTCATATTTTAAAATGATACTCATAATCTCACCTTTATTTGATATACACTAAAATTGTCAATAATGTCATGGAAGAGCAATCTCTTTGCTTTAATCCTGCTACAAATTATTTACATTCTTAATGCCCAACCTCTCTTTTGGGCCAATTTCACCACCTCCTCGCAATACACAGGCTCAACTGCCCAGCATACCTATTTACTAAACTTCATCAATTTCACGTATCCCGCTAACTCATATATTTACATAAATTATACTACTAACTGGAACTTGAACTCCCTCACCTCTGGAAGCGCTTCTGATTTTTGTGAGAATGGATGCACAATAGGTAGCGTAACTACAACAATAAGTGGGCAAAAAGTGAAGCTAAATAACCTCATGCCAACAGCCAAAACAGCAATAAATTTCACAGTCAGCTATACTCTAAAAAATATAGTTCTTCCCCTATATTCATAGAACGATACTATCAATATAGGAGTGTTTAATAATTTAGGCGTTGCACTTAATACGACCAGCATAAATGTAAACATTTATGCAAATTTAATGGTCTGCACCGCTGCTCCCTCCTCAACCATTGTAGCAGCGACCACATCATACTCTTTTACAGTTACCCCTAACTCAGCAGTTCCACTTTTAAGCTCAGGATACATGTCCATGGTTTTTCCCTCTCAATGGAGCAATTCTGCCACTGGACCTCCACTTAGTTACACCTCTTGCTCGAACCTAGCTTCATCTATCGGCTGC
>Ga0302186_10001123_pt1 | contig 22874 bp, 21 predicted proteins | sample II_Bog_E1_2_FD_198782 | JGI IMG/M metagenome (GOLD analysis project Ga0302186, IMG submission 198782) | Peat permafrost microbial communities from Stordalen Mire near Abisko, Sweden - II_Bog_E1_1 | ecosystem: Environmental > Terrestrial > Soil > Wetlands > Peat | place: Sweden: Abisko...
TGGAACTCTATTAGAAAACCCTCCATTTTTATATTGAAATCCCGCATCAGTCTCAAATGAACATCTTGAACTTTTTGTTGAAATTGCTTTTCAAGCTCAATTTTCTCAAAAGTTAATGCTTTTTCCTTTTCTTTTAGCAACTCCCCCTCTTTTTTCATTAGCAGTTCTTTTCTCATTTCTAGTTTTTTCCTTTGAAGTTCTAAGATTTTCTTTCTTTCCTCGAATTCCTTCCTTCGAATGGTCTTGACATTTTCGAATTCTTCATTAACATTTTCGAATTTTTCATTATTTATCTTATGATTTTGAACATTTTGGTCGATGTTTTCTTTATCTATGACTATTCTTTTTAAATTTAAAGATTTGAGCTCTAAATAATGCTTCCGATAGAGGTAATCGAGAGGAAATTTTAAATTTTTTCGTTTTTTTATTTGAAATTTAAGTTCTAATTGTTTTGGGATGTTAAATTTTGGAAAAAATGCTGAAATCCATTTATCTTGCCGAAAAATCTTTATAAAATGTATTATTTTATCTGAGAATCTTAGATGCTGAGGAAATCCAATTTTTTTTTTAATTGTGCACAAAAATTATTGTTAGATCATTGGCGGAAATTTTTTTTCTTATTATCATTCATGTTTTAACAATATTAATTTCGCTTATAAGTGAAAAATTCAGTTTTTAAATATGATTTTTTATAGTTTTGTCGTTCTCGCCAAAAATATTTATTATTTTTTGTAATATAAATAAAGAGAAAAAAAAATTATAAAATGAAAAAAATTAGTTTTTTAAAAAAAAACTATTCATGAAAATTATAAATGTCGCTAATTAGTTATTTTAACAAAAAAAAATTATGACTTTTAAAATTTTTTAAAATAATTAAATAAATGATAAATTTTTCATAATAATTTGTCTCTTAAGAACTTTGATTTTATCTGTTTTTTTTAAAATCCCATTCCAATACTAAATTTCTCTATATTTCTTATTAAATGAGCTCCTATCTCAACCAATAATCCTCGTCTCTCCAGACTTCATTATATTCCTCCATGAATTGTTCTTGGAATTCTTCATATTTACCAGTTCTCCCTAAGAAATCTGTCGTTTTATAGAACTCATTCACTCTAAAAGCCCAAAAATCATTAAAAACCCTCAAAAACCTTCCCAATAACCTTTCGATTTTCTCCTTTAAAAGCCCCAGATTCAATCCTGTATGTCTAATCATTTCACATCCAAGACAAGTTACTATGAATTCAGGTTCCACCTTAAAAAAACTAAGTAAAACTAGGTTTTAATGAGAAAAAAGAGACCTTCACACCAAAATAGCTCTTAAATAACCGATCTTTATCAGTATCCAACTTGAGGAATTCAACCCCAGGACAATTTTCGCTTAATTTCTCGAATTCCTCATCGGCTTTTTCGCACCTTTTATAAAAACCCAGGTTTTATCAATGGAATCTAGAAAGAAAACATGGGATTCCATTTGGCTCTGAAATACATACAGCCGAGAATGGGCTTTTGTGCCTTAAGAAAGACTTGAAGGTCGTTGAAATTAGCGAAAGTCTTGGAGGCAAAACAAGACTTTTGCAAATAAGCGAATTTGGACGATTTCGCTATAAGTTTATTGAACATTTTAAGTATTTTCTAAGAAAAATTAGAGTTTTTAATTCGAAAAATTGCTAAGTTCTTAAAATCGCAAAATCCCTTAATCTATTAATAAAGATATTAGGAAAAAATCGCTAAAATGGCTAAAAGTCTTCGTTCTAAAATCAAAAAACGCTTTAGAACCTTAAAGCGAAAACATATAGAAATCGTCAAAGGACTTCAAGACAAACAAGACCTTAATAATAACCTTCAAGCCACGATTCGAGGCTTTAATTATAGACGTAAAATTCCTAGGTTTTTCTTTTAAAAACTAATGATTTCATAGCCATTGAGAAGAAAAACGCCTTTAAATATCCTAAAGACCCGAATTCAGGCTTTCCGCAATATAAAAAGCAGACTTTAGTGGATTTCCGCAGTTCATCGATTCCTTTTGCAGGAACTGAGTTTTCAGGCGCTTATAGAAAGAAAATCAAGCCTGAGGAAATAAAACCAGAGGAATTAGATATAGAAATTGAAGAGGTTATTGAGGAAAAAGAAGGGAATAATGAAGGAAATATGGATGATTTCGAAGATATTGAGGAAAATGTGGATATTGATCAAGATTTCGCAAAGATTAAGATCAGCGGGAAGAAAAAGATCAAGAAATCAAAGGAAGAAAAAGACATAATTCTGTTGAAATCGAAAGAAGTGCAGAAACAGAAGCAGAAGAAAAAATCGCAAAGATCTTGCAAAAAGAGTCGCAAAACCATGAAGTTTTAACATTTAAACAAGGGTTGATGGCTCTTATATAAAGTCTAATATTTATTCATATTTAATTGCCCGGACTAGCGAAGTTCCATTTATATTTATCTATGATGATCTTATGACATCCTTCCGAATTAAAGTCCTCATTTCGACAACAAGACCAAGCGGAAATCATCTTTTCTTTCTTCGGCTGCTCAATAGTAGCTTCATATTGATCTCCTTCTTTCCTTTCAATGGTCTTTTCTAATCTCGCCTCATATTTCCCATTATGATAATATCGGATCTTCTTATATTCCTTAAGCGTTTGAGAAAGGTCAGGTTTTCCAAGACTTCCAGTTGGGTCCTTTTAAATAAAAACTCCTTATATTTTATTGAGATTTTTTAGTAAAAACATCGGTTTTTATCTGATTTTTCAAGAGTTTCTTCTCATAGGCTAGCCTAAAAACCGCTCCATCAGTCTTTTCATTAGAAGCAGTGGGGTTTTCGAATGTATAACTAAATAATAATAAGAACTTTTTCTATAAAAAGGAAGAAAAATAAAGAACTTCTTGCGAATTTCCTCACGAATCCCCTTTTCTGTGGTTTTTTCCTTTCTCAACTTCAAAGTCAAATTCATTTGAAGTTCAATTGGCTTCATATATCCTTTCTTGTTATTTTTGATCAGTTTTTCCTCCTTCAATTTGGCATGCAAACGGCTCCTTTCATTCCTTTTCTTCCGAAAATGACATTAAATATCGTATTTTTCTTTTACTGGATCATCAAATCTCTCTTCCGATCTCTCAAGCATTGTTCTGTGCTCACATTCCATCCTTTGAAATCATTCCTTGTATCACAACCATCCACTATAATCGGATCTTTTTCTGGCAAATTCACCTGATCCATCAATCCAAGCTTGATCTATATAAAGAAAACCGGGGCTTTTTTGCTACAGAAAGACAGAAAAACAAACTAACTTTTATCAACTTCCTTTCGAAAGTCTCCTCCAAAATCGCGTTTTTCGGCATCAAAACACTCTCATTCCATTTCCGCTTTCGCAATTCTAAGATATCAGGATCCACAAATTCACGAACTTCATCATGGATTTGCTTCGCCTTTAGAGGAATATCATCTCCTGCGAAAAATTGCTCATCTTTATCATAATTAATCCGGCCGTTTTTTATGCTTCCGATCTTATGGATTTTCGGCTTTTGCTTGAGCTTATTTAGGATTGTTTCGTTTTGCTAAAAAGGATTTAATAAGAAGGCTTTTTCTTTATATAGGAAAAAAACCTCGTTTTTGAGCCGCTTTTCATAGGCAGTCTTAATAAACATGGACTTTTTGAAGGAAATTAGAAATTCAAAGAAGTTATATAATAAATTAAAGGCCTTTTTCTTTGAAATTAAATAAAACAAAGACTTTTAAATTACGTAATAGAAAAAACTAGCTTTTCAACGCAAAGTTAAAATCGGAAACATCGAATTCCGCCCATGAACACAAACAAAGGGAAATCTGCATTTGGAGAGGTTTTTCTTTAAAGTCTCGATTTTCCTTTTCGAAAGCTTTTCATTGAACTTTATTGCGTTTTTGCAACTTTTCGACATCAAAATCTTATCAATAATAGCAGGATATCGATAGCTTTTCAAGGCTTTCCTTTGGAAATAATCCAAAAAGTCTTTATAATTATCTTTAAAAGCCACTTTTTCATTTAAAACCATTGGAACTTTAATTTCTTTCAATGAAATCGAAGCGAAATCGATTTCATAATCAAAACCCCAAAGCCTGAATTCCTTTTGAAATCTTTGGAAATCCATGAGATTTTCGATTTTCTCGAAAGAGAAGCTATTTTCTTCTGGATTTATAATGAATTTCTCATATAAATTGTTAAAAACCATGATTTTCTCCTTTTTCTTCTCACTGAGATATAATAACCCTGCATCAAATCCCTCAAAACCCTCTTTTCCTAAGATTTCCTGATCCAATTTCTCACATAAGATCTCATAACAAACCCTTTCATGAATCGCATGTTGATCCAAAGCCACGAGATTTAAGCCAAAAGGGTCAAATAATAGGACTATCTTGTTAAAAGCTGTGCCTATGATATGGAAATCAGCGATTTTCCTCTTATCGATGAAAGTTTCCTCAGGCTTTTTCAATGAATTCGACAGTTTTCTAGTCTTTTCCAATGAAATTGGTGATTTCCGCTTCGATTTCGGCTTCAGAAATGGGATATTCGCTATCAAGGCATTATAATCTCTTTTCTGAGTATTGGAATTCGAAGGTTTTGAAGAGAAAGACATGTTTTCTGAGGGAAAAAAGGCCTTTTCTAAGGAAAGTTGGTCTTTTTCAATAGGAAGCAAGAAATTAAGGAAATTATTGGGTTTTGGGGTTTTTAAGGAATTCATGGAATTTCGAGGGTTTTTCATTTTTAATAAGCGAAAATTGAAAATTCGAATTTGAAATTTGAAAGAAATTTGAAAGAAGAAATTTAAAAAGCCAATGAAAATGAATTTTGAATTAATTAAACAAATGTTTGTTTTTGGGTTTTTAAAGGCCAAAAATTATCTATTTTTACATAAATAAACAAATATAAAAATGTGTTTTTCTTTATTTCTGCATTGTTTTATTGATAGTCTTTAAGCCTCGGTTGTTATTTATCAATGGAAATAAGCTTGAAACATAAAAATATCAAAAAAAAAGGCTTTTTAGCTTTATAAAAAACTAATTACTGGGCTTCTCCTAGGATATTATCAGTCATTTTCAAAGGACTTATAGCTTTATTGTGATTTCGAAGCATTCCCCAATCTAATATATTATGAAATCCTCTTTAATATTCGAATTAAAAGACCTGTTTCCTTTATTTTCTCCTTATTATCAAGTGATTTTATGCTGAAAGTCGTATCATCAAGACTGGAATTATTATTCCTTCTTTCTGAGGATCCCGGTTTTTGAAAAAGCATCGAATTTTGTATGGTTTCTTTGACTTTTTTCGAGAAAAATTGATTAGTCGCTCTATTCAATTGCATAAGACTTTCTTTATCAATATCGATATCATTGAGATCTCTGGGACTTTTCAATAAGATCTTTTGTTTCAAGGGACTATTACTCGTGGTATCTCTGAAAAGCATTGATTTTGCAGTGGCATTAAAAGTGTCTTTAAATCGATTTTGGCTTTTCTTATTAGAATTCAGGTCTTTTAACGGAGATCCTGATTCTATTCTCGATTTCTCAATCTTTTCAGCTTTTCGCTCTTCTCCTTCTTCCAAAGACCTTTTTTTCTGAACTGAAGGCTTGAAAAGCTTCGATTTATTAGCCATGATGTTTATTGATTTATGGTCTTTTTCAGGAGATCCTTGGAACGAGTTCTCAAGATTTATCTGGCCTTTGGAAATATTGGCGGATTTCTGCCCTTCAGCGGAATCCAGGTTTCTCTTGGGAATAGCTAGGAACTTATGGATATTGGCATCATTTTCCATAAACCGCGAAATCCCATTATTTCTATTAAGAGTTTGGAGGTTTTGAGCGGAATTATTAGAAATCATGGCTTTTGGTTTGGAAGGAAGATGGATGGAATTCGAGACTTTCTGCTTGTTTTCAGGTCTTTCTATTGAGGATTCTTTGATTGGGATGATCGAACGAATTCTGATATGGTTTTTCTCAGGAGATGTGGGATATATCTGGATTTTGAAGCCATTGGAAGGAAGTTCAGTCTTTTTGATGGGCTGATCAGAGATAAGATCGATAATATTATAAGATAAAAGGAAAATAAGAACTATATCAGCTGAAACTTTGGGGATTATTGGTTGTTCTTGAAAGAGGATCTCTTTGTTTCCAGCTGTTAATGATTTCGGCCTTGTGATTATCTTATATTTCTTGCTTTGGGCATTATTTGGCGGAATTAACTAGAAAAAAGGCCTTTAGATTTTAGATTATAAATGAATTTCTAAGGAAAAAAAACCTGATTAGAGCTTCTTTGTTGTTGTAATAGACATAATTTCTGCAGATATCCGCTGAAAAAAACCGCTTTCATCAGCTTTTTTTATTAGTTTATTAAAGAAATCCTCTTAAATTACATTCAAAATCTCTGTTTCCTTGAGAAAAAAATGATATTTCTCTTCAAAAGTCAAAGGGATATTCCCTTGTAAATCTCTGGTAATCCAAGGATGTTTCAAAGCCTGTTCTGCTATATATCTAGCTTCCGGTTGTTTGCAAGTGAGTTTCAAGAAGAAATCCTTGGCTAATCTAATGAAAAACCCCATTTTCCTCATAAATAAATAAATTTAAAGAGAAAAACTCCGAAAAAGTCTCAGGGAACTTCCATTCACATTTAATGATCTCTTTAATAAGTTCCTCTTTAGTTCTGGCTTGAAAAGGATGGATTCCTCTAGTCAAAAGCCAAAACATGATAATGCCACAACTCCAAATATCAACTGGCTTTGAAGAATTATTAATATTCATTAAAGAAAGTCTTAGCTTTTTTACCTTAGAATACACCTTATTTTCTATGAGTTCTGGAGCCATATACATAGGAGTTCCGCATTGTTCAGTGAAGAATTTCGAGGAATATTCAGAAATCATGGCACTTAACCCGAAATCAGTGATTTTCACCGTGGAGAAATCATTAATGTCTTCAATCAGAATATTCGCAGGCTTCAAATCTCTATGCACTATATCCTTCTGATGAATATATTGCACGGCTTTTAATAGGCTTTTAAGGATTTGACTGGCCTCGAGATCTGAAAAAGCCTCGTTTTGTAGGCTTTTGGCTTCCATGAGATCAGATAAAGACCCGTTATTGACACATTCCGTGAAAATAAATAGATGTTCTTTGGTTTCTTGGGCCTTTCGTTAGATTTTTAGTAAGGAAAAACACTCTTTCTTAAGAAACATTCATAAACATCACGATATTCTGATGATTCAAAGAACTCAGGATCTGAGTTTCTGATAAAAGTCGATAAATGTCATGATTTTTCACGTTGTTTTTCTCTATGATCTATATAAAAAAAAGACCCATAAATGTTAAAATCCTCAGAAATTGACTTTTATGGCACAAAAGGTCTTTTTTTCCTTATGAAAAGCCTTGAAGACTTTACCGAAGGAACCCGAACCCAGGACTTTTATTAGTGAATAATCAGAAAGTTCAGGATATTCTTCATCAATATTTGAATGCCGTTGGGGATTCGAAACCTGTTTTTTTCTTTTGGGGTCTTGCATTTAATATATTTAATTCAGAAAAAATTTCCTTCAAAAGAATGATTATTTAATTTTATTATTCAAAAGGGTTTCATAATTTAATAGTACTGAATTGGAAAATTATGAGAAAAAACTCAATTTATTAAGACTTATTTATTATCATAATATTTGGAGTTTTATTAACGGAATTTGGAATTTTTATTTTTTCTTTATAATTATGGGCTTTTTAGGAAAAATCCCATGTTTTATTGGCTGTTTGAGGTTCTCAGGCTTGATAATCGAAACTTCGTTTTGAAATTCTATGGTCTTTCGCTTTTTTTCCTCAGAAATATGTTTGTTTTGCGGCTTTATTGGAGGCTCTGATTTGGAAGCTTCAAGGGTTTTGATTTCTTTATTTTTTTCACGGTTTTGCTTTAAAATACGTTTGAATCTAAAGATAGCTTGAATTAATTTAGCCACTTTAACCATTTCAGGAGTTTCTAATTTCTTCAATTCTCTCTTTTGCTTTAAGATCCTTTTGAATCGAAAAACCGCCTGGATCAATTTAGCCACATTGACCATTTCAGGAGTTTCTAATTTCTTCAATTCTCTCTTTTTCTTTAAGATCCTTTTGAATCGAAAAATCGCCTGGATCAATTTAGCCACTCTACACATTTCAGGGGTTTCTAATTTCTTTAATTCTCTGTTCTTCTTTAAGATCCTTTTGAATCTAAAAACTGCCTGGATCAATTTAGCCACATTGACCATTTCAGGAGTTTCTAATTTCTTCAATTCTCTCTTTTTCTTTAAGATCCTTTTGAATCGAAAAATCGCTTGTATCAATTTAGCCACTCTACACATTTCAGGGGTTTCTAATTTCTTTAATTCTCTGTTCTTCTTTAAGATCCTTTTGAATCTAAAGATAGCTTGAATTAATTTAGCCACATTGACCATTTCAGGAGTTTCTAATTTCTTTAATTCTCTGTTCTTCTTTAAGATCCTTTTGAATCGAAAAACTGCCTGTATGAGTTTAGCCACTCTACACATTTCAGGAGTTTCTAATTTCTTCAATTCTCTGTTCTTCTTTAAGATCCTTTTGAATCTAAAGATAGCTTGAATTAATTTAGCCACTTTAACCATTTCAGGAGTTTCTAATTTCTTCAATTCTCTCTTTTTCTTTAAGATCCTTTTGAATCGAAAAATCGCCTGTATCAATTTAGCCACTCTACACATTTCAGGGGTTTCTAATTTCTTTAATTCTCTGTTCTTCTTTAAGATCCTTTTGAATCTAAAGATAGCTTGAATTAATTTAGCCACTTTAATCATTTCACGAGTTTCTAATTTCTTCAATTCTCTCTTTTGCTTCAAGATCCTTTTGAATCTAAAAACTGCCTGTATTAATTTAGCCACATTGACCATTTCTGGAGTTTCTAATTTCTTCAATTCTCTGTTCTTCTTTAAGATCCTTTTGAATCTAAAGATAGCTTGAATTAATTTAGCCACTTTAATCATTTCAGGAGTTTCTAATTTCTTCAATTCTCTCTTTTGCTTTAAGATCCTTTTGAATCGAAAAACTGCCTGTATTAGTTTAGCCACTCTACACATTTCCGGAGTTTCTAATTTCTTCAATTCTCTCTTTTGCTTTAAGATCCTTTTAAATCTAAAAACTGCCTGTATTAGTTTAGCCACTCTACACATTTCCGGAGTTTCTAATTTCTTCAATTCTCTGTTCTTCTTTAAGATCCTTTTGAATCTAAAAACTGCCTGTATTAATTTAGCCACTCTACACATTTCTGGAGTTTCTAATTTCTTTAATTCTCTGTTCTTCTTTAAGATCCTTTTGAATCTAAAAACCGCCTGGATCAATTTAGCCACTCTACACATTTCTGGAGTTTCTAATTTCTTCAATTCCTCTTCTTTTTCCTTCCTTTTTTCTCTCAAGAGCTTCAATTTCCTCTTGAACCTGAAAATCGCTTGAATTCGCAAAGCCACGTTCTGGAATTCCTTAACATTGGCTTCATTAATTAGGTTTGTTGGATTTCTCTTCATTTTCTCTCGGATTTCTTTGAATTTCCTCTTTAATTTGAAGATATTCTCTATCTTCAAGACGGCTTTCTTCTGTTTCAAGACTTCTGGGGCTTCTAATATATTTATTTAGAAAAAAACTTAATTTCCTCTCTTAAAATCATTAGTTTTTACGTAATAAAGTGCTATCGATTCCATAGAACTCTTCATCTTCATTAATAAGAGTTATTTGTAATACTTTGAATTCTTCTAATATCAAATCCTCAGCTTTTCTCAATAAAATCATCTCTTGTAACATTTCCTTATTATTTTCTTTCATATTCATTAGAAAAACCCCACTTTTAATCTTAAGAATCCTCGCACAAGCCTTTATTTTCCTGTTATTTTTCAAGATTTCTTTGGTTTTCTCAGCCAAAACCTTATAAACGTTGATTTCTGAGAAATCAAGGCTTTCTCTTAATTTCAAAAGATAATAACTCGGCTTCAAATCCTCAATAAACACCAATTCCTTCATTATTTCTTTCAATACAGTGTTTTTATCCTTTATTTCAGCTTTTATAGGTATTTTCCAAGTATTTCTCTTTAAACTATTGTCTTGGATCACGAAAACACCCTCATTTTCTCTATAAAAGCCCTTAATCATGACTCTCGACCCATTATTAATACAAAAAACCCTCTTTTCAGAGAGAAACTCGTTATTTTCTCTAATTTTTTTTTCCTTGAAAAAATCAGAAGACTGCAAATTCAGGCTTTTTATCAGAAAAGTCTCGATTTTCTCATCTTCTAAGCCGATTTTCTCGATTTCGCGGGGTTTTATAGTTATTCGTTTGAGGACTTTTCGTTCAAGTTTATGTTTTTCTATGAAAATCGCCTTTTTTTCATGATTTTTCAAAGATCTGAGTCGACATTCAAGAAAAAGCGACTTTTTAGGGAAATATAATAAGAAAAAGCCTTTATATATGCGATTCAAGGCCTTCCATTGGATTTTCTTTATTAAAGCAGTATTTTCCTTTGTCGTTTCGATAGTAGTTTCCTTTTTCATAGGGATTTCTATGGGATCGGCACTTATAATATGAATTTCTATAGAATTTTCCTTTTTATCAAGACTTTTGATGGTAAATCCTGTGTTTTCATATTGAGAAGTCGCTTTTTTCATAAAATCAAGAGAAATCATACATAAATCCATGGTTTTAAAGCTAAGTTTCAGATTTTTCTGCGAAATCCTTATAAAAAAAGGCCTTTTCGCTAAGGTCCTGCTTATAGTCAGGAATTTATAATCAAAAACCATTATTTCATGCATAATTCTTTCAATAATCCCATCTAAAAGCCCTTTTTCTTGAAAAATTCCAGGGTTTTCCTTTGATTCTATTCCGAATTCAAAGGATTTCAATATGGGCTTTAAGAAAAACGCATAAAAACTGAGAAAAGTCTTATTTTTATTGAGAAAAACAAGAAATCTAGCACTTTTATATCTTTTTTCCTGATTATTGACCGAATTCCTCAATAAAACCTCATAATCTCTGACATCTTTAACGATTTTCAGGTCTTTATTCCTTAAAATCCTTTGAATCTTGATGATTTCTTTGAAAATCCTTTGCATTTTCACAATAAGTGCGATTTTCTTGAAATCCATGTTATTTTCATTAGGAATTTTCTCGCTTTTCTTAAGGTTTTCAGGCTTTTTCGCATTAGAATTCAAACTTTCCAGATATTTCCTTTCTAATTTGCTCAAATTATCCAGTTTCGAATCAAGGATTTGCTCTTTTTTGGTTAAAGACTCGAGTTTTCTTTTGACCATTTGTTCCAAAAGCCTATAATTTTCAAAGGCTTTGAGAAATTCGGCTTTTTTCATGTTTTTCTCTTCAAAATCAAAACTTTCATTATTGCTTTTATGCGAAACCGAATGGTTTTCAGGTCTTTTTCGTGTTTTAACCTTGAAATATGGGCTTTTCTGAGGTTGTTCAATGAAGCTTTTGAGAAATTGGGCTTTTCTCATGTTTTTCTCTTCAAAAACAAGACTTTCATTCATGTTTTTATGCGAAACTGAATGGTTTTCAGGTCTTTTTGGTATTTTAACCTCGAAATATGGGCTTTTCTGAAGTTTTTCAATGAAAGACCTATTGAACATTTTGAGATTTTGCTTATTTCTGATGTTTTTAGGCATAAAGACCTTTTGTGTGAAAGAAAGATTAGAATTTGTGTTTCTTAGATGACATGAGCTATTTTTAATGAATTTTATAAGAAATTATTAGAAAAAATCACTGATTTCTCTGAGAATTGGCCTTTTTCTCATCCTTTAAAAAGCCTTGGGAATCTAGTAAAGGGAAATAATGATCATAGTTCTTGTTTTTATCAGTCGATTTCGTTGAATTTGCGAAAACCAGGCTTTTAGTTTTATTCATTCCATTGAATTCGGAATAGATCTGGTTTTTTGATAGAAGTCCTGATTTCTTATTGAAATCGCGATTCGGATTCTATAAAAAGCCTAATATTTTATAAGGAAATTCGTGAGAAAACCGCTAGGAAATCCTTCAGTTCCTCTTGAAATTTCATTAAAAGTCCATCTTTTTCATTGAAATTCGCATTGAGTAATTTCAGGCTTTTCTCGAAGAATTCCAATGCCAAAGCGAATTTCTGTTGAAATTGCTCGATTTTACCTAAATTATGATATCCAACACTAAGGATAATTATCTAAAAAACCCCAAGAAACAGGCTTTTAGAAATAAAAGGCTTTTTGGGCTTACAATATCATTGAAAGCCGTGGAATCTCTATTTTTATCCAAGACTTTAAGCTCTTCTTCAGCGAAAAACACGCTTTTTTGACAATGGGTTCTTGCGTTATTCAGGCTTTTTATATAGAAAGAAATTCTTAAAAGGAGCGAAATAAAATTTTATTAGAAACTCATTGAATTCTAATAAAAGACTGCCCATATTCATATGCGAAAGACTTCTGAAATCCTTGATATTTGATGAATGGCTTAATTTCAAGGCTTTGAGATAATAATTCAAAGCGATGCCGAAACTGCCCTTTTTCCTAAAGAAAACCCCGAAATTGTTGAAAATCAAAATTCGAAGAGCTGGGAAACATCCAAAAAGCCCAGGAATTGACCATTTTTCACAATTTAGCAATAATCCCATACAAAGATCCTCCTTTTCATTGTTCATGAGAGAAACTGCATAATAATTCAATTCCTTAAGTAAATTAAAGAAGAAATCGAAGAATTTGGCTCGAGGAAATTGCTGAAAGGCCTGTTTAATCGCTATTTATTAGGAAAAATCGAAATTTTATAGGGAAAATAGAAGTTTTATAGGGAAAATAGAAGTTTTATAAGGAAAATCAAAGGAAAAACGGGGTTTTTCTGGGGTTTTAAAGGAATTCAAGGGTTTTTAATATAATAGGGGTTTTTAGAGAAAATATTCGAAAAAATTGACCTTCTTCATAATTTTCGGCACTTTTCTTAATATCTTCCGCTTTGAGGAAAGAGTCGGCTTTATTAATGAGATCCTGGATATTAGGAGAAGATTCTATAGAACAAAGTCTATCGGCATTATATATTTCATTAGGAGGTTTCACTTATTAATAAGAAAAAGGTTAAATATAGGTAAAATGAGAGTTTTAACTTGATTCCTTGAGACTTTTAACTTCTGGACGGGAAGTTAAGCTGGATTTCGAGTATTTATGCGAAACAGGGCTTTTTATGGGTTTTTCAAAGAACATATAGCAAAGTTCAGGTTATTATATAAATTTCTGTAATTATTTATTTATTTATTGATTAAATGAAAAAAAAAAGGTTTTTGATGAATTAATTTCTTGTAATTTTTTCTTGTTTATTAGAATTGAAGTCTTTTATTATTAATTAAAAACAATATGAAAAAGTTTTTATTTATTTATTTATCTAAATTTTCTTTATAAAGCGTCTAATCTTTTATTGTTCAAAAGTAAAAAAAAAACCTTCCTTTACTAAATATAGGAAAAATAAGGGTTTTTTCGTTTATTTTCTATAGTTGCTTGAATAAAGCCAAAACTCCAGGATCTGATATCAATTTCATCAATTCATGATCGCTATCCTTCCAAGATTCTTTCCTAGTCTTCATCAGATTTATAGCTCTAGTTTTCACGCTTTTCAAGGCTTCTTCCCTTTAAAAAACTCTTGATAAAAATGCTCATAAAAGATAAAAAGCTTTTACTTTTCATCATCATTGATTTTTTCGAATCTCCCAGGACTTTTGGCTCTTGAAATATTAGAAGTGAAAGTCTTGACACTGGCATTGGATTTCATAGGATTGAATTTAGCTTCTCTCAAGCCTCCTTTTCCTATGAAAATCTCATATAATTTGTCTTTATCTTCCTTGGTGAGTTTCTTCTTATCATTGCCATTTTTCGCAAATTTCTCTTTTTTCTTGTTTCTCACGGCCATTTTCTTAAAGGGCTTCATCGTGAAATGTTTACTGAAGGATTCAATGAAAGGAGGATCGACTTGAAAACAAAAATTCCTTCATAAAAATCTTGATTTATATAAAAGATTGATACTTGTTTGAGTTTCCCATTTCGAAGACAAATTATTGCAACATTTTTGAATGACAGGCAAATGAGAACTAACTCTTGTGCAATCCGCCATAGTGATATACATCACACTACAGGTCTTATTCCAAGAACTCAATAATCTTATAGGTAAAAAGTCGCTGCTTTTTTCATCATCATTAAGTTCCAAAAAAGCACCATAATCCATAAATCTTGGATTTTTTTCTCTTTCCAAAACGGAATTCGTGCCCCACCAATATACCTTCCTATTATCCAATAAGACCATACAACTTCGAAAGCCTGCCTTGACTTGTAAGACTTTATTGACTGAATGTTTTTGATCTGAATATTTCTCAGGCTTTAATAATTTAGGCATCAATTCATTTGAATAAACACCTTGGCCTAATTGGCCAAAATCTCCTGCTCCCCAAGTGAAAACCTTTCCTAATGAGGATTTACAAATCGTATGTTTAAATCCACAAGAAATAGACACGATTTTCTCTCCAAGACCCGTAAGACTTTCTATTATTGTCGGGACATTACGAGGATTTAAATCTCCTTGGCCCAATTGACCATCAGAGTTTTCCTTCCCGAAGGAATACAAATAACCATTAGAAGCTATTAATCTAAAGGATTCGAATTAAATATAATAGAAATATTAGTAATTTAATACATAACGAAATTGTTGCCACAAGAAACCGAAGTTATTGTAATTCCAGAAGGAAGAGGCAATTCCACTGGCTTATAGAAGAATTTCCCATTGACTTTTTGAAAAGGCCAAAGCAATAATTTCCCATCTTCTGTAAGACCCACATTATAGATGCCTTTGCTTTGAATATCCTGCATTTTCGGAAGGATCTTATTACAATTCATCTCATTCATGATCTTATTATGGCCTAATCCCAATTGTCCAATGAAATTGTCCCCCCAACAATAGAGATTCTTCTGATTATCAAGAGCAAATATATGATTATCTCCTGCAATTATCTAGAAAAAAACCTATAGAATTCAAAGGAATTTAAGAAAAAAACCTTCTGGATTTGCGAATGTTCAGGAATTTCCAATTTAATCAAAGCTACTGAGGATTTCTCGTTTTCCTCTAATTCATTGGTATTTCGACCCAATTGGAAGAAATCATTGGATCCCCAGGAAAAGACCTTTCCATTATCAGTGGCACAAATAGTGAAAGTTTCACCTAATTCTATCAATTGAAGCGAAGCGTCATATTTCAAAGCCTCAGATTGGGCAATTTTATATAAATTCGCCCATAAAGGCTTATAAATGTCACTAGAATCGCCCTATTATTAAAGATTTCAGGTATTTTTGATGAAGATTTCGATAATTTACCAACACATCGAGATCCACAATCATAGAGAAAAGCACGATTTTCCTATTCAAATCGATTTCATAGACATCATTTTCAGTTTGAATAGGCTTTTGACTTGAAGATTTGAAAGAATCCTTGTTTTTCGAAGAGGAATTATTATGGATATTAAAGCCGACTAATTGTTCCAAAAGCACGCTTTCATCCATATCATCTCTCAATTCATAATCAATTCTATCCCCATTTCCATTATAATCCTTATGTTCTTCTGAAAAAGCATCAATTTCCTCAGAATTCTCTGATAAATTCATCAGATCTTCTTCTCTTTCTAAATAAAAGTCTTAATAAAATCAAGAAACTAAAGAAAAGTTTCACCGATTTTCACGATTTTATTAGTCTTTTCCTTTTCTGAAGCCACATTCGAATCTGTGAGAAAAGGCTTTTCTTTGTTTAGGGTTGAGGAATTCGAGGTTTGATTTGTGAGCTTCAAAGCCACATCTTTTTTCCCGAAAATCATGTCTCTTTCTAATATCCTATTCTTTTGGAAAAGTGCCATATCTGAATAATCATAATCTTTCCATCTTTCCTTACGAATACTTCGATTCAAAAGCCATTTTTTCGCAGCTTTCTAAAGCAATTTCTCTTTGAAAAAAGCATAATAATGATTAATTTTTACTTGGATTATAAGCACATTTTTACGCAAGTCTTGAAATAAGGCGCTAAGCCATTTCATCTTAATAAAGCCTTGGATTTTATAAGCGGCTTTATTCTTGCCCTTGATCTTCTGTTTAACGATATAAGTCCTAGCGACTTTTTGAATGATAATAGCGGCTTTTCGATCAATGACATCTTGTCTTCATAGAAAAAAGCCAATATTTCAGAGAAAAAACTAAGGAAATTACCTGGCTTTCTTGATTTTGGCTATTTGTTTCTTACATTTCCGCCTCACGATATATCTTCTAGCATATTTCTGTATAATCAGAGCCGCATCCTTTTCACAGACTCTTCTTATAGTTCTCCAAGCTTTTTCGAAGATATTTTCCTTTAAATAAAATCGAATTTGTTCATTTTAATTTAAAACCACCCTTTTACCAAGACTATAGCCCTACATATCTTCATTCTTTTGGCTTTTCTTCTGCCTAGAAACCCCCTAACAAGCCTTTGGATATCAGTGATTCGCGCCTTTTTATCTTGATACATGCTTTTGGCTTTGAACATCTTCGCGAAAGACCCGATTTTATTACTAGCTTCCTTCATTTTATCGAGTTTCTCGAAATATGAGGTGACTCCTCTTCGGAAAAGCGTCTTTTTAAAGGCAGATTGGATTTGTTTGGTGTTTTTAAGGGTTTTTCGGAATTTCTTGACTTCAGTGCGGACTTTCATTAGAGATTGGATTCGTTTCAAGGCCTTGAAAAAACGACGCAATTTCTTCATTTGGATAAAATTGAAAAAGGTCCTTTGGATTCTACAGGCCATGACTGTTTTTATCTTGATCTATATATATTTATTAGATATTTTAGATATTTTCTGATATTTTCTTAGATTTGGAACCTTTTCATTCAGGATATTATCTAATTGATTAGCGATATCCACTCTCATAAAAACCTTAGTATTTCCAAAAAGGACTTTAGAAGTTCCCACTCCAGGCAAATTTTTTGCTATAATCCTTTAGAAATTAATAAGAAACCTTTTTTCAGAATTAAGAAAATATATACCTTTTAGCAGCATCATGCAAATCCAGGTCTTTTTTCTCTATAGATCCTATATATGAATTATTGAGGCTTTCTTCTGATAATTCGAAGTATTTCTCGAAAAACATATGATATATTCTTCTAATAGGATAGCTTTCTTTCCTGATTTTGATGCTTTCCAAAACTCCTAAATATCTTATTTGAGTCAAGGCTAATAAAGGCACGAAGAATTGTTTCTGTTTATTTTCATTAGGCTTAATGCATCTCACGAAATGGCATTCGCAACTATTCAATTCCGTCATGAGATTCTTCATTTGTTCTCTAAATTTGGCTCCAAGGAATTTCTCGCTTTTTTTCTTCGAAGCTGTGCCTGAATTTTCTTTAATTTCCTCGATATTTTCCTCATCTTCTGCGAACTTTTGGCCGGAAATTATCACTGCGAAGATCTCAGAAACCTGTTTAAAGGAAGAAGTCTTCATTAGATTCGAAAGACTATTGCTTAATTCATCCTTGTTCTTCACTCGGAAGCCTTGGATGTTATATTCCACATCTTTCGCTGTATGGATGATGATAAAGGTGTCTCTAGGGATCTTTGGAATCTTCAAATTGACATCTTCTTTATGTTTATTGAAAATTGTTTGAAGGAGATTATCATCAGTGCTTGAAACTGAGGAACTTTCATCAATCAGATTATAAATACCCAAAGGGTTTTTCTCCAATAAATCAATTATTGGTTGATTATCCTTGAAATTTAGCTCAAAAAGGAACTCCTTAAGTCCTTCTCTTACGAATTCATCGATTTCTGACTTGAAAACATAGGAAATATAAAGTTGTTGCAACTTTTCATTGGCATAATTGATACAAAATTGTTCGAAACTATTGACTTTAAAGACCTCGAATCCGAAAATGTCTAGCAATCCGATAGAAAATCGTTCTTTATCTAACATGATTTCCTCGAATTTCTTCTTACGATATTCTTCAGTGCTTATAGCGAAATTCAACCTTCTAACAATCCAATTGAACATTCTTTCATATATCCCTTTGGTGAAACTATCTCTCAAGGCCAAACAATCATTTCTATTCAATTTGGAGTTGATTTCCTGTTTTCCGACTATTCTGGTCTTATGTAGGAGATTATGACTCAAGGTTTTTTCATCAATGCCTAGCAGTTTCGCAGCCTTTTCTAATTCCTTCTGATCTAAGATCGTACATGGGTTATCATTATCCAAGGTCTTCTCATTGAAATCTATGTTTCCTAAATGTAGGATCGCAGCTATTAAATGCCATACAGCCTTGATTTCTTCCTTTGGGAATTTCATCGTCAAAAAGGAATTACCAACTTCCTCGAATAAAGCCTCATCATTGATCGTCGGCACTGAATAACAATTGGATTTCTTCAAATAATCATATTTCTTCATATCCTCAAGTTCCAAGGAAGCCAATAAATCCTTATTACCACCCTTCAAAAGGAAATAAAATATATGATAATTCCTTTCACCAATAGCCTGAGCTGTTAATCTGGACTTTTCTAAGAGATAATTCGTGGTAACAGCTCCTTTGATTTTCCGGGATTCTTTTTGGATTAATAAAAGAACCAATTTCCCGAATCTTGAGGAATTATCATTCCTAACGGTTTTGGCATTTCCGAAAGCCTCTAATATCGGATTACAGGAAAGGATCTTCTCCTCAATTGACACTATATCTGCAGGCTCATCATCAAAGCTCATCATGCCTGATTTCCTCAAAGTGGTTGAGGAAAACAACATCTTCACCTGATTCAAATGTTGGTTTTTGCCTAAAAAAACCTTAAAAAACCGTTAAATTTTAAAAAAAACCCATAGAAGTCATGAATTTCATCGCTAATTTGGTTTCTTCGGTTTTTCCGGCACCTGATTCCCCTGAAATCACGATGGCTTGATTTCTGCGATTTTCGAAGAGGCTTCGATAGACATCTCCTGCGATGGCAAAGATATGAGGTTGATGTTCTTTGAGTTGAAACCTTGGTTCATTGCATTTATTCTGGAAATATTTCAAGACATCTTCTTTGAAGAGCTCTGGTATCAGCATATACGGGTTAATGGCCAATAATGTGGGTCCTACATAAGTGAAGATTTTATTTTGTTCATATCTCACTCTGATATTATATAGGAGTTCTGCTTCATTAAGGTTCTCCATATCAACCATATCATTGAAACCCTGTAAATCCTGCTTATTGATGGGAAATAATAGATCTGCCTTGACTATAGAGATCTCTTTATTCTTTTCTATTTTGGCATCATAGGTGTCTAGATTAGCGTCTATTAGTTTGGCCTTAGAAAAGACCTCAGTCGCTTCTGGATCTATGGATTGAACCCAAACTGTCACCCCTGGACACATCCATGTGAAATCGATGGGTTTTTGATCTTTGGACTCTTTTTTAGACATTAAGAAAACGTTTGAAAGGAAATTATTAATAAAATTTATTGAAAGTTGGTTTGAAGAGGGGAATTTTTGATTTTAAAGGAAAATTTTAAAGGAATTTTTAAACGGAAATTTTAAAGGAATTTTTCAAGGAAATTTTTAAAGGAAAATTTAAAGGAAATTTTAAAGGAAAATTATAAAGGAAATTTTAAAGGAAATTTTTAAGAAATCAAAGAGGAAATTTAAAAAAAAGCATGGAATTCGGAATACATGATAATTATATCCCTGATTATGGTGTGATCTATGGCCTCAAAACGCCTTTTTATCTAGTATTTTCTAAGACTTTCTAATGATTTTAAAGGTCTTTAGTTCGACCCTTGTGAGGAAAACTATAAGTTCGTGTTCTTTATCACAGAATTTGGGTCTTTTATCACGAGTTTCTTCTTTTTTCTCCCATATTTCTATATAAATTATATGAAACCCAAGGATTTCCTGCCTGAAACTCGCCAGTTTTTTTAAATAATGTTTAATTCTTAATTTAGTTTTTTTAGATTAGCGAAAAACGTGCTTTTTAGTGGAATCGCAAGTCTTTTTTATCATGGATATGTGTCTTATTTCACGCAATTCATGGATATGTTGACGATTATCTGGATGCTTATGTTAGTGATTGAATATCTCAATATCCCCTTCACAAATCATCAACAATATGTGATAATCCTGATATTTTTCTTCGGTTTATTCCATCCTTTATTGACAGCCTTTACATTGCTTTTTCTGATTTTCAAGGTTGCAGGTTATTTATTAAAGAAAAGTCTGGCAATTGAAAGATATGTGAGTGTTTTTTAAGAGATTTAAAAGCCTTATATATTGAAATAGGTGGCTTTTGTGCCGGTGATCTTGATTTTAATGAGTTTTACCATGATTTTGTTGGATATTACATTATGTCCATATAAAATCTTCAGATATTTCCATTCTTTATGGCATATCAGTGTTTTTCTCGCCTTTTGTTTCATGTTAAATGAAATCGAGTTTCATTTGAGAAATAGGAATAAATAAGACTATTTTTGGCTTAAAAATTGAGTTTATTTGTCTTAAAAAGATTATCAATTTATTTATGGGGGAATCATAAATAAGAGGCTTTTTAGTCCTTAATTCTCAAAAAAAGCTCTATATTTTATTTAAAATCATATATTTAATATTAATTTCAAAAAAAAAAACTTTGATTTGAAAAAATCAAGAATTAAATTAATATAGAAAAACAAAAAACTTCCGACAAGACCTACGGGTCGTTTTTAAAAAAAAAAAAAAAAAAAAATTAATTCTTGCATCAACAAAATAAAAACCGATTAAAAAATCGTTTTCGAATTCAAATTCAAAAATTTTTAAATTTTTGAATTCTTTCCTTTAATTTCTCATTTGCACTATTGCAAAGTCTTATTTTCAAATTTATTTAACGAACCAAAAAATCGATTTCTATCATATTCCAACTATAATAATTAAAGTTTCTCCTAATCATAAGAATCTTCCAAATGAACAAAATCTCTCTTTCTCATCTCGAAACCTCTTTATTCGAGCCATTTGACATCGAATTTTCCCATACTCAAATCTCTCTCTATGATTCCACCTTCAAAGAAGCTTCTCTTCTCTTAGAAAAGGCTGAAAATCTTCGTTCTTCCTTCACAATTCCTATAAAAACTTTATTAAATACTTGTGATTGCGAAATTCTGGTAGATGGGATCCAAGCTTGGATCTATTCGATTTCTGCGAATTGTCAGGGGAGAATCCTGGAATCTGGCTTAAAGTTCGAAACCCAGAACCCTTATATTAAGCTCGGTTTGGATCTTTCTCGATCTGATTGCGGCATTTTTTTCGAGAATTTGAAGCAATTTTTCAGGGTGGCTTTCGAAGCCAGAGCCAATTTATTTGAAATCAACCAGAATTTGCAGGTTTTGGGACATCGCGCTGAGAATTTCTTCAATACGATCAAGACAGAAACGCAGAAACTCGAGCTGAATTCGATATCTGCCTCGATAATCAGAAGAAATATCACTCAGAATATCCAGAAGATCGCAGCAAGTTTTCAGAAAATCAAAGGTCTCGATGCTATGTTCAAAACATTGGAACATGATAAGACACATTTTTTCCAAATTTGTAATAATTTTATCATGAATTCCGATGAAATCGGATTGCGGGGTTGGTATGAGAACCGATTGATTCCAAGGCAATTCAAGGATATTTTATGTGTTTCTCCTTTGATTGTGAACAAGCATAATGAAGGCGATTTTGAAACGACCGTTTCAGAGAAATTAGAGAAGGAAAAACCGAATTCCGAGTTCACCACTGAATGCAAGAATGAGGAAACGAAAATCAGCGAATCTAATAATCAAGTTGAAGTCTTTAATTTTAATATACAGGTCGATTTTGAGGAATCTGATTATAATAATAACAATAATAATAAATATGCGAACTCAGATAAAATTAAGGAAAATAATGAAGTTGGAGGTTTGTTTCCGATGATGATCCCTTTCAATTGTTTGAAAATAAGCAATGAAATAATAGGCGCGAGTGTTCGTGGAAAGATCTTAGAAGCGTATTTCATGAATAAAAGATGCTCTATGAAAAACGTAAAAATGGAAGAATTTCAAATCCTGAGTCTTTTAACCGAAATCAACAATATGAGTCTTTTCAAAGGTCATAATTTCGTTACTTATTTGGGGTTTAGTCTGATCAAAGAACCTCTAAGCCTATATCTGATTTATGAGGCTTTTCCCTATGATTTACATGATTTGTTATTTAAAAAGAAAAAAGACTTCAGGTTTAATGAGAAAATTGAAATTTGTCTGGAAATCCTCAAAGCTTTGGATTTACTCAATAAAATGGAAATGTGTCATGGCCATTTAACCACAAGAAATATCTTAATTGATAGCAATTTTAAGCCTTTTGTTGCAGATTATGGCCTTGGGAAATTCAACAAGAAAAATTATTATAATAAATATGATTCATTGGAATTCCTCAAGGATGGAAAATATAGGAAAGAACAAGATGTTTATAGTTTTGGAGTGATATTTTATGAGATCATGAATGAAAAGAAAGCGTGGAATGGATTGAAGGAAGAAGATATCCTGATGGAAAAGAAAAAACTCAATTTTTTCAATAGGAACAATAAAAACGCCAAAGAAATTGATGAGATTGTGGAAAAATGCGTCAATTTTGAAGAGGAGGAAAGACCTAAGCCAAGCGATTTATTATTCATGTTGAATAAATTAAAAAAATAGAGGATATTATTTATTTATATTCATTAAAATGTGTGTAATTATGTAAAATACATAATTAATTAATTATTCAGAATGTTTTAAAAGTAAAAAAATATTTTTTCTGATAATAGCAATGAATTATTCAAAAATGTATTATATATCAAAACGTT
>Ga0302186_10001124_pt1 | contig 22872 bp, 19 predicted proteins | sample II_Bog_E1_2_FD_198782 | JGI IMG/M metagenome (GOLD analysis project Ga0302186, IMG submission 198782) | Peat permafrost microbial communities from Stordalen Mire near Abisko, Sweden - II_Bog_E1_1 | ecosystem: Environmental > Terrestrial > Soil > Wetlands > Peat | place: Sweden: Abisko...
TAGGGCTTTTATTACTTTGGCTATTCGACAGCTTCAGGCGATTGCTCCACTTTCTTACCTGGCTTTTATTTTTTTTACATTTTTTCTTCGGCTTGCTTTTCGTACTGAATGGTGACTGGTCCATTAATAATTGATCCAACTTACATCAGTGTTTGGAACTGGCCAGTTTGAATTTTGTCTATTGAGTATTTCTTTTTAAGCGTAGACACATAAAGATCGAACATTTGCTTGGCTTCTTCTGCTTGCATAGCGCCATGAAAATCAGGTTTATTTCCCTTAAGAATTCCATAAAGTGTAAATTGCGAGACTGCCAGCACTTACCCTTTAATATCCATGACCGAAGAGGTCCAAGCTTTTCCATCTTTATTGGCCCATAGTCTCATATTGAGAGTTTTACTCACCATATGTTCTACCACATCCTTGTTATCTCCTGGGGTTAGCCCAACTAACACTAGAATTCCTTCCTTAATATGAGAAATCTAAACCCCTTCCACTTTCACCCACCCTTCGAATACTCTTTGAACAACAATTCTCATGCTTAATAATATTACAAATTGACTATTATTTGTTAAAATCATATTGATTTTTGTTTAATACGTGGGTACCCATTTAAACTCTTGAAATACCAATTTAATATATCTAATATTAATCCACATAATCATTGATTAGTAAATGCACTCAGCATCATCTCGATTCAACGGTATTACTCTTTTCACCTGCCTTGTTCTGGCTATCATGTGCGGTGTTAACTATTTCCATGGTTCCTATATCTATACACCTGAAGCGGAGGTGTCCTTCCAAATCGATAACATTACTAATTTCATAAAGACAGTGAATTGGGATCAAGTATCTCTTAAGTATAGCATGACAGCAAGTAAGTAATAACTTATGCAGATCTTTCTAAACTTTACACTTGGAATCTTAAGCAGCTCTATGCCTACATTGAGTTTGAATGGCAAGACCAAAAAACAAACGTAATCATCGTGTCAATTAGTTGACAAGCCGAACCATTGCCAGTGATTGGATTTTATAAATTCCTGAAAAGAAATAGGAAATCAAGGATAAGTGGGTCATCAATGCTCAAAATCAAAAAATGGAATATTTGGTGCGCGATGTACATTTCGGGTTGCGAGGCAATACTGTCAAAATTTCACTGAGTATTGAGTACATGCCTATAGTGGGATACTTTTTCAAGGTAAGAATACAATTATTTAGTCAAAGTTATTCGAGACCACCTACAGAATGCCTGAAACCTATAGTAATGAATCAAAGTGATCTCCGTCTAGTATTTAGGCAATATAATTGAATTATTCACATAACAAAAATCATTTTTAGCTCTGTTTCGTTTTGATTGTATTACGATCCTATCCTATAAGAGATAATCGATTTTTCATAGGTATTTTTTTTAGTCAAGCTGTCCAATCGTTTTTTTAAGTCCTTCATTTTTAGGGAAACATGCCAATGACGAAAATCTATCTCGAATTATTTGACATAACTCATTAGATCAAGTAAATTTTTTATGAAATATTCAATTTTACTGTGAAATTCTTCAATCTTGATTGGGAATAGACTCGGTTCAACGTAATCTCCTTCATCAAAGGCCATTATCCTTCTGTAAGGCTATTTGTTCTCCTATTCAATTTTAGGAAAGTCTTTTTATTTCAGATTAAACAATTTCAAAGCCTATGATTGATTTACTTTAAATCTTAAAAATTGTTTAGCATACTGTTCTTCATAATACCAAGCAGATAATTCCAATCTTAACCGTTGATTATTTATCTTGGTCAATGAACCATTTTAAATGAGCTTCAAAAAGCAAGTTTACAGCTCATTGACATTAGGCTGCCTTTTAAGGAATCGCCACTCACTAAATTGCAGACTAATTTCTTCAAAATTAGCGTGACTCAGCTAATTGATCAATCCGAGCATCACTTAAAAATCATCAATAATGCAGTTCTCAAGGTGAGCTGTATGAAACCATAAGCATTTGATGCTGTTTTTGGTATGTTCGATAATACTATAACTAATCTTCTGCAGTATCCTATCATTTAACAACTCGAATCCACTGATGTTAATCTTTAATACTTTTATTTCCTTTCCGTATGAAAGCAAATCGCTGATGTAGCTGAAGAAATTTTGTAAGATCACTTCCTTTTGAAAATGACCGTAGCCTAATATTTATAGTTCGATGTCTGTTATCCATTTGAATTAGGATAGGTCGACATCTTTCCTGAATTATTTGAATTTGTTCTTGTTGCCAAAAAAGTCAGTGTTTCGAACGTGTAATATGGATGCCTGGTTGGGATTAAATATTGAAGTCATTTTCTCTTGATCTTTGGATGATGACAGTAGAATTCGAGATTAAAAATAAATCAATATAGCATAAAATAGCAAAATAGAATCAATAGAAGGGATTCGAATTTTAGTGAGAGTATTTGCCCCCAGATTAAGTTGATTATGGCCAATAATGGCTTCTTCTCTACGGCTCTTGATGATGATTGTAGTCATTATTATTCGAGTTAAAAGATTTTTCAGTACTATAAAATTTGCTAGCTTACTCCTCAACAACGGGCAACATATGATAAAACATGCTGTTTTTGGAGTCTGGCCTTGATTGTTAAACTTTTGGAATCTTAATTTTATTGATATCAATATAGTTGTCAGAAAGGGTTCTTTCCTCGTAATGTTTATTGGGTGGCTTTTTAAAATAGATATGATTTGAGGTTTGTTATTTGTTATTCAAATGGTGATTATTCTGTGAAAATTGATCTGAAAAAGGATGGTAAGAGCGGTTATTATCTTCATAGTATTTCTAGAAGGGGAATTATGAGTTGTTTTTGTTGACTTAATTATTTTGAAAAGGATTAAAACAGTCAGAGGAAGGAAGCTAATCATTCTCCGATGTCATATTAATAAAGATACTGTCCGCTTGATTATCCTCCTGGAAATTAAAGTGAGTTTAAAAATTAAATTAAGCATTTTGTGCAGAATGGTGCAATTCAGGTATTTTTAAAGATAAAGATTTTAAGTAACCATGTTTGTCGCTATTTTTCTGTTGAATCAGCTAAGATTTTTATTTTGATCTTCTATTGGTAATTTTTTATTAGGTTTTCCTCAAGGATTGAGGTTCATTCTATAAATGTTCGTTATAGTTGGGCACTTTAGTAATGACTGTTCTTTATTTTTTGTCAAGGATACTACTAAGCAATTCCACTTTTACCCTACATAGCAAAAAAAATTACAATTTCTTCATTTGTATCTGAGGCTTTTTCCTTTCGAGACAGGAGCACAGTTTATTCTCCAGTTTTTTAATGAATCTTACTCTTTAGAGTTCATCTGGCATTGATATCTTTAATAATTTTTTGTCGAAATTTATGCTTTCTGGCTTATCTTTTGAATTATCCACTTTTGGCATGGCTTTTTCTCTTTGCTGGCTACCGGGAATTTGACTGTTTATATTTTTTAGCGATTTTTTCTTCGATTATTCAGGTGACTTAGGTTGAAAATAGGCTAAATACTCCTTCAATTTTTATTCTTCCTTATTACTTACTTCTTATTTGAGGCGCTCTCCATTCTGTTCTTTCTCCCTTGACTATTTTTTCGGAATGATTGATTCTGAACTTTGAAGTTCTTTTCGAACAAACTTAATAATCCTTTGATTTTTATTCATTGCTCTCACTCTCCTTTGAGAAGACCAACTTGTAGATTAATGATTATGCAATTTGATGTCAAATCAGACAAATCACTCACTTTATATAAATAAATATTACTAATAACAGTCTAAATTAACAGACAATTAAATTTAATATATGAAATGGATAATAATATATAATCGTGAAAATAAGGGAAAATGACTCAATCGTGATTAAAACTTGATTTCAACTATTTGCCCATCGAACCCAAAAGAGTTAAGTCTTCACCCACACGCAGGTAGTCATCTGAAAAGAATTACTGTCCATCGTCTATGGAATACATTGTCTATCTGAAGTTTCTACCTCCCACAGGTTCTTCTTCCTCTTCTTTTTCTTCCTTGAGAGTGTTCACTGTTTTAGTCCAACCATTTTTTTCAAAAATATTTTCATTGCCATCATTTTATTGGATAAAACTAAAGTGAAATTCATCTCTGAGTAAATCTTTAATTTCTGCTCCCTTCATTTACATTCTTAAAACTTCGTCGACAGTCGTTGCAGTTTGTTGTGACCTTTTAAATCCCAACTCATCTAAACGCTTCTTTTTTTTCTAGACACAACTGACTTCTTACACTAGTTTGATATTAGCCTTGAAATTATTCATTTATCTATCAGTAGACATCTTGCGAATTTTACAGGGAAGAGTTAGTTTGGTAGGTTGTTTTGTTAGATATAATTATTAGTTGCTTTCTATCTTGATAAATTTTTATGTCTCATATTTGAAATATGGCTTTCCTCTGGGAGTAAAAGTTGATAAATAATTAATTTTTTTGGGGGAGGCTTGAGAATCCTGTTAATCTGTTGCTATATGCACGAATTTTACTGATTTGGCTTAATTGTTCACAGATTTTGCATCCAGATACACAGATTTGGTTTTCTTTACATCATCGTGAGAAATTAGACTTCTGTTGGAAACATTGGAGTTCGAAGAATAATCTTTAAGCTTACTATCCACCAATTTTGCTACAGAAGGGTCTCGACTAACGATGAAATTTGGCTTTAGAAATCCATATTATGATTTGCTTTCAGTTTCATCCACTCTTGATTTTTTTTAACCTCCAAGTTGTCCAATAAATTTGGGTATTTTTTTTAGGGATGCATAGGTTAATGACTCCTATTTTCGTTCCGTTTTTAGGTGATGTTTCTCAAAAGGTTTACGTGCTGCTATTGATTCGGCAATATAAATGAGCCGATTTGATAATATTTTGTTATTAGACTTCACAAAGCTATCGATGTACTGGACAGATTAAGCGAACCCACTTACTTTGGATAAGTTCGTAAAGAATTCGGGAGAGAGAGTTGACTTAATACATTTTTCTTCAAAAATTCTGATAATATTGAGCAGGACTTCATATTAACTGTTTTTGTTTTTCTTTCCAGGGAAGTTGAACATGATGCTTTCATTGATCCACACCTTGCATTTACTATTTTTGTTGATTACAATCATTTTATCCGTTATGTCAAAAGGGCCAAACCTGTCAAAAAGACGTTCAAATCCGACCAACGACTCCTTCAACAGATATAGTAACTGAAATAGCGATAGCTGTGGCAGCGTATGCAGAGAAAAAGCAAAATTTTAAATTGCGACTTGTATCACCTCTTCCTCATCTATCAGTTTTTTTTATAAAACTTTGTAAAAGAGTACTTTAATGATAGGAAGTTAGGTTTTGGAGCGCCATTCAATTAGTTTCACCTCATTGTCCAGTTGTGAGCTCTGTACAATAATTTCGTATTTCTAAAAATTTTTAGATGGAGTGCACCCCATCACTTATTTGCCAAAATTTCTTGGTAATTCTGCAACTGATTTTATTGAATATACATAAGGTGGAATATCTGCTCTCTTCTTTGTAATTTTTCTTGAAACAGAGTCCATAGAATAATATATTTTTATACAGTAAATTATTGGTTGATTTAAAAGATTAATATAGCAAAATAAATAATTAGTTATGTATTGCATTTGAAAAGTTGAATGAAATACATATGAGAGTAAATCAAACAATAATTATTTGGATAAGAATTACGAAAACAAAGATCTGTGCTCAATATGGTAATGAGAGTGGCAATAAATTGATGCCTCGATCTTGAACTGAGACAAGTGTATAGTGCAGAAATATTAAAGATATTGGTTCGGGTAATCCTAAAAATATTCATATATTGTCTAGACATTATCATTATCATCGTTCATAGGTGATACTTGAAAAACTATCGGACTGTTTCCACAAAAATATCCTCCTCCAGGCTCTATTCTAGGATTTCCTGAATTTAATTTTGATTTTTAGCATCTAATAGCGCGGTTTTCTCTTTAAACATGATACTCACACAATAAAGAGGGATTATTTACAGAGATCTGCTTCCAATGATACGGTCGAGGAGTAGAAAGAACTGCTCCGTGTTCATATATCCTATAAAACAGTAAAACATCCAAGGGAACACTATACGGAGCGGTTGAACCTGCAATTCCTAAAATTTCGTCACTAGTCTCTTTTAAGTCGACCATAGTAGCTCCTCGAAGAGAATGCACAAACCTTAGTGTAAGCAGGAGTACTCAGAATGGAGTCTGGTAGTGAAGATACCGTGTTTAGAAGCACCAGATAGTTGGCATAAACCTGACGGAATAGTTGATAAACTTCTTAAGCGGAGGTAGAGGTATAACAGAATGGAGCAATGTAGTTAGCAAAGCATTTGCAGGGGAGACAACCGTGGATCGGTGCGAATTTGTCCAATTTAATTTAAACTGGACTCATCTGTCTTACTTTTAGCATTTGGCCAAGTTGTTTGTCACAGACAAAGATCTAGTATATTTTAAGGATGGCTTCCTTGAATACGAAGTAGACTGGATTCTTCAGAATCTATTTAGAGTCTGATTTGATCATATGTTTCCATATCTTTTAGTAGAGTGTGAATTCAACCCGTTTGCCACTATATTCATAGAAACACTCGAAGTAGCGCCGGTATACATTGACTCGCTCACCGTTTATGCATCCCAAACACAGGAAAATTTCGATTTAGCTTGAAATATTATCACCCTACACTATTCGTTTGGCTTTTTTTTCCCGATCTTTTAAATCGTTGTCCAAGTCACCTCCTAAAATATTTTACGGATTTAGAAGGAAGCTGTATTTTTGTCTAAGCTGTGTGTATCTTGTAACCTTGATTGTTTCGTTTGGAAATAGAAAAATGAGTGAATCTCTCACAGGTAGGCTATTTTTTGTTTTGATTGAGGTTAGAAACTGAAGAAGCGATGAGCAGTCATATATGTAAGTCACTGACTCATCCTCTTCATCATACTACTCCTCACGTACTATTTTGCTGGACATATTGTTAAACTCTTTAGTTATTGTCTAAGACCACTTTAGGCGGTACTGCTCGACATCAGGATTGGGATCGCGCTCGATAGGCACTCTTCGTGTGCTTTTTTGCAAGCAGTTATTGACGAGAGAAGACAATTTCTCATTGCTGCTGCTGATGAGTAGAGTATGGTAAAGTTACTCAATATTGAGAGAAGAAGAAGGATTACGATTCTTCTGAACTAAAGCGAGGAGTTATCGTTTGATTTGCCAAAAGATTTTGCTTTCTTTCATCAAGCTTAAAATTGACATGGTCTCTTCATTGGGAACATTGTCCAACTACATTTGAATCGATATATTATTATGAGGATAGGCGTTTAAATGATCTGTTAGATACAAAGCAAATGTATGCTAAATATAAATTGTTATCAATATGGAGAATATCATGTCAATAGGGACGGAATTGACCGGTTTGTGGATTGAATGGGGGAGCATTCATTGGACGCATTATAGTTTGGGGCTGCATGGTAGAGCCTGCAGGGTATGGGCCTGGCTGGGAATAGTGCAGGAATTGCTGTTGGAGATAATGACCCTGTGGAACCACCTGCGATTGGGGATGAGGGTATTGAACGTACTGCGGCTGATTTTGAACTTGAGAGTAGGATTGGCCTGGCATAAAAGTGGGCTGATTTTGAACATAGACAGGTTGATTTTGGACATATATAGGAGGTTGATTTTGGGGATATAAAGGAGGATTGAAGGAGGATGAAGGCTGTCCAGTAAGCTGAGCTGTGTTTTGTATTTTAATTCGTATTTTTCCAGTTTGTGAATCTGTTAAAGCTGCTTTTTCCTTCTGTAATTGCATAATGAAGCTATCCTTGCCCTATTTAGATGAGAATTCAGCCCCTTGTTCCACTACTTTATGTTGAGATTCCGATTGTGGTTGTGATTGTGATTGCTATTGTGATTAAACATGTGATTAAGCATGTGATTAAACATGTGATTAAACATGCGATTAAACATGTGATTAAACATGTGATTAAACATGTGATTAAGCCTAAGACTAATTAATTTATGGTTATGAGATTTCCTCTTATTTAGGTTAAGATACTGCTTCCTCTCTTATGTTATCTCTTTCGTTCATCTGCAATTACTACCGCATCTCATTGATTTGTTCAAATTGGTATCTAATCTCTTTTTCGACACTTCTTTCATTCGATTCCATACTAATACGCTCCTGACTACTGATATCCTCCTTCGCCAGAGCTATTAATCGACTCATCTTAGCAGTCTCCATTTCACCAGCGACAGTCATTTGTATGAAACTCTTCCGCACCTAATTAATCTCATTTTCCTTATTTTTGATACGTTCTCTTAACGATTCTACTTCTGAAAACAGCAGGACCATCGTAACTAAGTTTTATTAAATACGATGCTCCTGATTAATCATAGACGATAACTTAAGTTTAAAAGTATTAATCTATTCTTGCAACTATTCCACCACCCGATTCAATCTATCAATTTACTACAAATACTGAGGGAAAGGATGATAATGAAGCTGAGATTCACCTTATGGAATTGGCTATACCCCTTCTTGCGGAGATTGTTGGTGCTTGGCAAATGTTTGTTGTTCAAGTTTAAACTTTATTTCTTGATACTATTTCTGATACTGCCTTTCTCGTTGAATGTATTCCTGTATTTCAGATTACATTCTAGTTGTGTCCTCTTCGACTTGAAATTCCATCTGCTTGATCATATTCTCTTGGGCCTTAATCTTGCTTTATAAACTCTCAATCAAATAGAGCTTGTCTTCCATCTCGTATCTAATGTTATTTAGCTCACGCTGTTTGAGATTGAGTTGCTAATTAGCAGCCGCCATTTCCTCTTCACTATAGGTAATACTATAACTCTTAGGGGCCTATACATACTTTGGTTTTTGCTCTAGTTACTCAGTAAGGCGGGAGATTTAATCTTGTAGATTACGCTCTCTTAAGTTTCTTTCTCTCATGGTGGTTTCATACTATTCACGATCGGCTTCCTGTTGCTGTTGATATTCAGTTATTGTGGCTTTAATGAGTCCAATGCTATTATTAGCTCCGTCAAGTTGATACTGCTTGTCTTATAACTCAAATCGCATATTGACTAACTCCCTTTGTTTCTTTCCAAGTTATATTCTCAGATCCTCAAGTTCTTGCTAGTCAACTACTGGTTCTGTAGGTCCTTTATATCGAGAAGTCTCCAATTATATCTTAGCACGCCTAACCTATGCATCTTTGTCCTCGACTTATTGTTCGAGTTGTGTAATTTTGCTTTTAAAAGTGTAAATTTACTGGTCAATACGTATTTTGTCTTGATAGTCACGCTCGCTAGCCTACATCCGTATGGCAAAAACCTATTGCTTCGCCCGATTCAATTCTTGACTCTTGAGAGTGATCTCTTCCCCTAACCGTTAGATTTATGAACGCAACATTTATTTTTCATTGCTCAGTCTAGTGATTTGAGTGTTTTTGTCTTCCAGATCGTCTTCATAGTAATTGAGTGTTCCTTTCATCTTATTCAACTCTTGAGTCAGCAATCCGAAGGCATTTTATCGCTCCTCCATCTCTTCCTATAAATCACGATATTTATTTTTGAACGATGCAACGTCTCCCATCAATTTCGAAATCATAGAGTCTCTCTCTTGCAATATACTTTAGTGATCCTCCCCACCCGAACGGAGAGAATTAATTTAATAAGAAAGTCTATTGTTTGAGTCGAGCTGTACTCTCAACTCTTCTTCAAGTTCACTGTAGCGTTCCTTAATATATATGAGTTAGTTATTAACTCTTGCTGCAGCTCCATCCTTTGCATATTGTTCATCTTGAAGCATGCTAATTTCGTTTCTAAGTGAGTATAGCTAATTTCTCATCTTAAAGACCTCCTAATCTTTCTGGCCATATTAATCAACCTGTGTGCGATAGGTGTCTAAATTTAGCTGTAGTTTATTAAATTCCTGTGATTTGGCATAGAGTTGGTCTCTCAATTGATTATTCTCTTCTTCTATTGAACTGATTTGTGTTCTGAGGTTAGTTAAATCATTGCTGACTCGCCTATTGTTTTCCTCTTGGTAGTTTCTGTCCTCCTAAACAGTTGTGAAGTTATTCTTGAGTGTTTGAAGATCAGTATTAAGCCTGACAATTTGTCTTTCTTTTTATTCCAATTAATCGCTAAGCCTACTTTGAAGTTGTTCCTTATTGCGTATAACAATAGTATTGATTTAAAGCTTAAATTTGGATATCTGATCGTCTTTCTACAACAGTTAGTAGCTTTGCTTTTGGAAACTCTCCTTTATAAAGGTCAACTCGCGTTTGTACTGTTAAATTTATTCATCATAACCTCTATTTTAAAGACGCAGTTTGTCAATAAAAGCTGTTTTATCAGCAACTGTGGCTTACAGTTGTTAAAGTTCTTCTTTCAAAAGATCAATTTGAGTAATATCTCGTTTCAATTTGCGTACAATTTATTGGAGTTGGCTTGCCTGATCATCAAGTTAATGTATCTTGAGATCCTTATTGGCAAGATCTCTTCTAAGTTTGCCAATAAAGTCCTCCTTCTCCCCCACCATATTCTCCATTCCAGAGGTATAAGTAGTTTTATTAGTATCCAGATTACTCTTTAAATAGGCAATCTCATTGCTATATTTATTGATTGCTTCGTGCAACTCATCTATCTCCTTCTTGAGATATATTATCTCATTGCGCTGAGATGTTATTGTAATCTCTTTCTCGCCGATACTGCCAACTGTTGATTTTAGCTCGAGAATTTAGCTGTTTAACTTACGGATTATGTTGTCTTTTCCTTGTAACTAGTAATCTATATAGCTTCCTCTCATCGATTGCTTGGAACTTGCAGATAGTTTGGCTTTCAGCTATTCATTCTCACGTTATAGAAGTCGCACTTGCGATAACTTCATCTGCAGATCAGTATTACTTCGCTGTAATTAATCCTTATCATTATTCAAGTCCAAAATTTGTTTTTAAAATCTCCTGCGATTGAAAACCTCTTCATCTCTTTTGGCCTCGGCATCTTGAGCTCTAGACTCTAATTTCCTAAGTTTTGAGTCTATATCTTCTGAATATTTAGTTTGTTGGTCTCTGTGGCTAATCTGAAGTAAATGCAAATTTTGTTCAAGATCATTGATCCTATTCTTATACTTTTTGCTTTCTTGATCGAGGGTGAGTTTGTACTCGATCTCCTTCTTTGCAGTATCTCTTTAATACTATTCCTTCACATCCTCTAGTTCTCTCTAAAGTTTGGTGATGTTTCGTCTGTAACTATCGTCCTTTGTCCTCAACTAACTCTGCAATTTGAATATCGTTTAGTCGTTATTTTTGAGGGTCAGGTGGAGATTGTTTATGATATCTTTGGTTTGACGATTGTTAGCCATCGATCTCTCCATATACTAAGCGTTGGCCACTTTTGACTGGCTTAATATTTTACTATCGAATAGTTCCGTCTCTCTCTTCGCAATCAAGGATTGTAGTTCCTCATTCTTGTTGCGGTAAAGTTCAATAGTTTCTTTTAATGACTTCATCTATTCAGTTTTGATAGTAAGTTCCATTATCCTTGCCTCATAGTTGAGTTTAAGTGTTTCCATCTCTTGCTCCTTGTATTTTTCTTGGACCTACAATTTTTACTTCATAAGTTCATACTTCTTGCGGTATATCTCACTCTTGCTGTCATCTTAAGGCCTGCGACTGGCCTGCATAATTTCTTGTTAATTAATTTTGACCAGTCTCTCAAGTTCTCCTTGCAGCTTCAGCACCAATTTATCATATCCTAATATCTTCATTTTAAGAGTGTTAATGGTCATGCCATAAGTCTTCTCTTCCTTGAGGCTGCCTTGATATTTCTCTTTATATGATTTGTATTTGCGTAACAAGTGATTGTTTGAATTTAGCAACTCCTTTAACTTGCCATCCAATTATAAAATGTAGGCTTTCAATGCTAACAACTGATGGATACCGACTTCTCTTAACTCCTTGAGGCCCTATTTGTTGCTGAGAAGAAGCTAAATCCTGCTTTAAAATTCGAGAATACGCTCTTCCAATTATTCACCTGTCCTGTTCTTGAGTGCAATTTCTCGCGATTCCATAACTATGACCCTGCCATTAAGTAGTCTATTTTCCTCCTCCAAACGTTTCAATGTTTGCGCCTTTTCGTCGAGGATAGACTTTTCTTGGTATGATTCTAACAGTTTCCTTTCCAAATTTCTTATGCTTTAATTCTGTCGTTAGACCTACGCTTCCAACTCAAGAACATGAGTCTGCAAATTAGTCCTCTAGCGAACTGACTGTTCCTTTTCATAAAAATTCATCTCCTGCAATTCTCCAATCTGCTGCCTTAGGGGTTCTAGATTGGCCTTCACTGCAATCATCTCTTTGACGAGATCGGCTTCCCAGTCATAATTGGGGTTATTTCTGCTACTACTATGGGCAATCTTCTCTAAACTTTCAATTTTAAGGGACAAATCGCTATTACCCAATTTTAGAGTTGTATTTTCCTTTCTGATCAAAGATATTTGCTCTGAAAATTCCTGTCTTGTCAGGGCTTTAATGTCTATGACCTCCAGTTCCTTTGTCTCCAACTTGATTCGCCAATTTTTCTCAGCAAGGGTCAATTTGTTTTATAATTCAGCATTTCTTTACTCTAAACGTTTGTTCGTACGGGTTAAATTAGAGTGATGCTCTTCGTAGTTCGCAATAGTGCGGTGGAACTATGCTTCTTTTTCTCTTAGGAGTTGATTTAAGTCCTTAATATCCTTATCTGATTTGCGCGGCGAGCCCTGGTTCTGTCCGTTTTCAGGTTGCTGTTGCTGTTGTTGAATGGGCATGAGATTCTCCCTTTCCTCTGGTTTGGGAAACTTTTAATTTTTATAAAGAGCTACTTGATTCTCCAATTCAGAGATAGTGTATTTTAATTTTTAATTTTCAAGTTCCAAAGCCTGCATGGAGAGCACATAGTTGTTCTTCTCCTTCAGAAGCGCATCGTAAGCCTTCTTAAACTCCTCCTTCTGAACATTGGAGAATGATTCCAAATCCACCTGGCGCATGTTACGAAGATGGTCGAGTTCATCCTTGATTTGTTTGTTAGCCCTAATTATTTCTTAGATAGAGCGTAGGGCCTTCTTGTATTTCTATTCGTAGTTTGGAGTGCCTCTGGTCTGCAGCTCTTAGCGCAGTCTACGTATCTAATCATCCTGATTGCGGATGGTCGTTAGCAGTTAGGCGTTGCTCATAAATCAAATTAAATCAATTATAATTTATTAGTCTTATTATGACCCCATAAATGCACGACATGAAGTTCACTCATTTGAAATTACAATAATCTCCAATGGGATTAGTTTTTTTAAGGCCAATGAAGGTCGATATATTAAATGCCCTTATTATCAAACATTTTCAAAATATTGTAATGAATCGTATATTTAACCGACAAATGATTTAACAGTTAAAATAAAATATTAAAATTAATATCCTTTAAGCTGATTTAAATTATACTTGTTATTAATTAATAATCAAAGCTCACTTTAGTTTCACTCATCCACTTTCCTAATTAATTTTTGAGCATGAGAAATCGCTATCTTCATCTTTTGCTTTAGACGCAGGTTGTCCTACAGCAATAATTTCAAATTATGCTATTTGTCAGCTAAATCAATAGACAGCGAATCTTTTTCGGTCAATAACTTTTACAAAATTTTACCACATTCCACTCCCCACATACATTTTTATTTCAACTGCTTATTCTCTTCGCGCAACACTCCGATACGATATCGGACTTTCCCGCGCTGATCAGTCAACATTTAAATTCCCTGAATCATTTGTTCGTATCTTTCATCCAACTGCCCCCTACGCTGAGCTCCAACGTGATCCCTCCAGAGAAACAAGCCTTGCCTCAACCCCTTTTTGCAACTGTTAGAGAAGCAGTTTAGAGCCATGAGAACGCCCATTTTATTTTTACTTTTGTACTAACGGTTGATATCGACTAATTCCTCTAAGTTGACTGCATTATCCCTGATATCTCTGTGATACTCCTTGAGCAGTCGAGACAACTCCTTATATCTTAGGAGCATGTTCCCCCTCGACTCCTTCTTGAGTATTTAATTAAAATGAACATCTTTGCTTCTCCATCGGCTCCAATATTTGCCGATTCCTCCTGCAATATTAAATACCTTTGCTAATGACTTCTTGATATTCTTTTTGATAGTTAGGTATTGTTTCCAGGAGTGAAAGGCTCTTACTGCCAACTCTTTCTGCGCCCATCGCTTAAAGTGTTTTATGACCTTGTCCATAATAGTCATATCTTTATCATTTCGATCCTTGAGATAATCTTTTATTTAGTCAGGATCATATCCTTCTCGCATCAAACTATTTGTAATCGAGTTTATTTCACTATAGCCTGAGGATGTGACTTCGTCTGCAATGTTTTTGATGTAGTAATCATTCCAATATTTTTTTTAGTTTATATTGGCGAAAGCTTTCTTAAGAGAGAGAAGCTCAAGCCGTTTAAGGATAGTTGGCAGGTAGTGTTTTCTTGGAATAAGCCATGCGTTCCATTTAGCTAAAATTTTCTTCTTTATAATTGCAATCTTGGATATTTTGGCGCTGATAAGAGTTTTCAAAGCTCGTCTTCTCTAATAGTTGAGCTAGTCTCTGTTATTAGCAGCCTAATTGCGTATTTTGTCAAAAGAAAATTGGCATATCTTAAAGAGATTGTTATTATTAATTGCCTTCATCTTATTGAGGATCGTATAAATGTCATCTCTGTACATTTTTAAAGAATTGAAGACGTCTCTCTTGAGTTAAAAATCATATTTCTACTGCTTGTGCTTGAGGTAAGCTCGTTTGGTATGCTTGTAAAACATAAGCCATTTCCATCGATTCATAGCATCACGAGCATAACCTTCTTGTCGTTTTTATTGGAAAGCCCGAATTTTACGCTTATTTGTTTGAACTTCCAGCCAGATTTGTTTAAAACCCATAAAGACCTTCACTATTAATTTTTTAAGGTTGTATCTCGAAACTTCGTCACTTATTAGGTCAGCCCTCTCCTTGATTTCCTCCTTAATTTGATGCTCATACTCATCAAGATGACTCAATCTTTCGGCAATAATTTATTGTTTTTGCTTGCGAATGTTGACTTTCCAAAGATGAATAGCTGCCTTCATCTGTCTCTATCCTTTTCTAAAGAAAATATCCCCTAGAAGATTTCCACTTTTTTCCTTCTTTTCCATATTCTTTAGCTGTTGCATAAACAGTTCAAAGGGTTAATTGACAAATTTACGAATATTTATCTTCTCAATAGCATCAGTAATTCTTTTGACTGCTGTAGCCTCGAGTTTCCACTAATAAAAAATTTGTTTCTTTTTGTATATTTCTTCACTCTACACCGTTTTTTTGGAAAAAAATTTAAGGATATCTTCAAATCTCTTTTCATAATACTCATAGTAGCCCTTACATTCATTATAAATGTTGATTTCGTCTTCAATACGACGAATCATGTCCATCTGAACCTTGTTCTGTTTTTATTAAAAAGATTTTCGCTTTGTGTTAATCTTGGCTAACTACTCCTTCACCTATTGCATCAGCTGCTCATACCGAATTACCATCAAATTTCTGAAAAAGATAAACATATTTTTGTTTGAGATGACATCCCCCAGATTTTATACAGTCTTCTAGCGAATTATTTCAGTCTTTACGTTTTTTCTGAACTGAGTAAGATATTTCTTCAGAATCTCATGAGTTTTTTATCTCTGTTTTATTTTTTGTTTTCTATCCTCATAGTTGATAAATTTCTCGAAGAACACTTGAAGATCCCTTTCAATTCCAGCTCTCTTATCTTGAAGGATGGCCATATTTTATCCCCTACCATTTAGAACATTTCCTTCCTCTTCCAACATTTTATGCATTGCCTTGTATTTTTCTTCCGTATATTTTCTCTTGATTGCCGCTAATCCATTGGCAAGTCGATAGAAGATAAACACATTCTATATGTGTATCATAATTGCAAATCCATTATGATGCCCCTTGGCCAATCTTTTGAGCTTGTTAAAGATTAAAGCTATTTGCTTCTTCCTCGACGCTTCGATAAATTTGTCAATCTTTTTATCTACCTATTGGATTCTGCGATGCTACTAGGTGTGCTGCTGGAGAACTGAAAAGGTCTGCCTCTTGCATGATTCATTTAAGATAGTCATAAAGCGAGCGAGGATAAACATTTTATAAGCCTTCTTAATTTTTATAGAAATGTAGGAATTAAACAGTAATTTCTTCTGATAATTCTCAGCATAGTTCGTCACATAGTCTAATTTTTTAGAGGCTATTACTCCCAAATTCTCAGTACAACTCTTTAAGAGCTACCTAAATTAAGTAGATTTTTCATTGATGGATTACATCTTTTTGTTTAAACCATTTAGTACTTAATGCATTTTCTTCTTTTCGTAATACTGCACGCATTTTCTAAACTAATTCATGACAAATATTTTATTTTTTGCCTATTTTCGAAGAATAAGGGTCAAAACTGATCTCTTCTGTTTCTTAAAATGCTGAGAATCGTTTCTCCATTGTTTATAGATTGGAATTATTTTACATTTATAGATGAAATCCCGAAAAATAGTGACAAGCAGATCTAAGTTAATCTTTATTCTTACTTTTGTCCTTTGCAATGTAGAAGCCCTCCTCCTTCTGCGCTAACTTCCTCACTTCTGTAATTTTTTATTTTTGTTCTTCAATAGCCAATGTTTATTTTTTGACTCGCATTTACCTAACTATTTCTACATTTACTTGACGTTGCACCAGTATTTAATAAAATAGTTTCTTAGTTTAACTTTAGTCACCTTCAAATGTAAAGTAGTCAAAATTTTGACTTTTCTCTTCTAGTAATTCAGTCTTTTCTTTATGATTTCCTGCTCATGAAGACGTCTGATATATGATCGGATGTGCTTCTACTCATGATCAAGAATTGAAAATCGCCATTTGCGAAACACTCGCGCTATTTATCTTATTTAATAACAAAATACTTCGTAGTTTCGTAATCCGCAAGGAGAAGCGTGGCTGTATCAATTCTATGAATGATATTGGCAGTCTTATTCCATTTCTTAAAGTATTCTCTGATAAGCTGTCGAGGAATCACTCGAGTGAAAGTCTGCTCCAACTGATTAGCAATTCTCTTTGATCCCATACTATTTTCCCTCCAAATATTAAACCCATAGTGCTTATCTTTCCTCGAGTGTTTATTGGCTACCGCAACCATGTACTTTATCTTTTAGTAAATATTTAGCATTTATGTACTGTTTTGATGAATTTTCTCCTGCATCATTCCCAATATTTTAATACGAATTCGCGATTGCTAATTAACGATTAGAGCGCGCTCAGCAATATCTTTGAGAACTGATCGAGGAAAAACGTTGCTGTTCCAAATTCTGAAGAAACTTCTCATTCTTTCTTTGACTTTGAATGTGGCCGTGTGAATGCAGTTAGCTAAGATATTGGTTCCAAGTTTAACAGCTCTCATTTCCTTAGTCTCCTCTCTAATAAATACTTCTCTATAGTTATTGATCTTTTTCTGGAAGAAGGCCATCAAATTCATCATGCCCAAATGGAGTTTGCTCAGTCGAATCGAGCAGGTGGAGGAATCCTCCTCTCCTTTGATATTTTTTCGAATAGACTACAGTTATTTTACTCTTTCAACGTGGGACTTGGCCTATGAATTGCATAGCTCCTTGAAGTATCGTTTTTATTCTTACAATACTCGCTTAAGCCGCTCGCAGTCAAATATCATTGCCTTCATAGTTATATCTGACTCCTTTAATCTGCTCAACTAACCTTCAGTCTTTGAACTTCCCTCGAGTAAGGAACTCACAGTTTCTATTACCCTTTAGTAGTCCTGCAAGCAGACTTGATATTAATTTTCCAAATTTCTTAATCTTAGATTTTCGTCAATGAATTGTTTATCCAATTGCGAAAGTTCATCTCTCAAAAAATTGCATAGTGGTTCTTTCGATTTTTGTTCAATTTTAATTTGTTCTTGAGTGCGAGCCAATTCGTCAATCATCTCCGCTTTGATTTTGTTCATTTGTTTTTCTCGCTTCATGAGGTCTCCTATATGTTCTAATAAGTAATCCTTGGTAGTTTTGAGGTTGTTGTGCTCTGCTCGCAAATTTTCGTTCAAGGTTGCCAGATGACGCTTTGCTTCGATGCTCATAGCAGTTAATATTTAAAATTAAATATAATTTGAAAATATTGATGCCTTGACAATAACGTAAAGTAATATACTAGTGCAGATTAACTTTAAAAAAGGCTGAGCACTTAATTATTTATTAAATCAAATGAATATGATCATTGTTTGGAATTTGTCAGGAAGCGTAATCCATTTCGATAGAAAGATTTATATTTTGCATCTTCAAATTAATTTTACTCGCTGATCTAAAAATCGAAAGCTTAAATTTTTTGTGGGCTGCTTACTGAAACTGGGTCTTTTATAATAATGATTGGCTCTTCAACAATCTACTCTTAATCTTTACCTTCGACCTAAACTATTATAGTTTTCATTGGTTCTTCGACAATCTACTCTAAAGCTTTTACTTCGATAGTCTTTCTTGGGTCTTCGATATTCTATTATTACCATTTCCCTTCCATTTAAATTTCTATAATGTTCATAGGCTCTTCAATAATTTATTCTTCGGCTTTTATCACTTCAATTGCTGGAGATGATATTTGTGTGTTTGACATCTTATTGCTTTATTAATGCTAATCATGATCTACATTTATAGGACCAATGTTTTAATTTTGTTCTTGAGTTTATTTTTTAACAATTATTTTTTGAATACAATCATGAATGGAAGCATTATTAGCCTCTATATAAATGTCTTGCTGATCTTCAGCTAAAGCTGCATGAGATTTCAGCTCATGTAACCCCTTGATTACTTTCTAGGGATGCATTTCTGTATAGTTATTAAAGAAAGCCTATAATTCCTCAGACTTCCAACCTAATCCTAAATGGATCATACTACTTAATTGTTCCTTGATGATGACCATATCATTTTTATGAATCTTCTCAGTATCTTGAGCTTAAAGAATCATGAGCATAAAGATAGCATTTTTCAAATTAGAGCGATGTCCCCATGGCTACAATTTGATTTGTTAATATGCTAGAATGAGACTAATAATAGTTTACTTCGTCTCCTCTTTAATTAGTTTTTACATTTTTTATAGTGTCTATTGGAGATGACTGTATTCATACCAGAATATGTTCTTCTTTTCGCTGCTTTCGTATGATACTTCTTTAAATTTTATAATCTCGTCTTACAGAAGTTGTACTGTTTATTTGCAGATTATTAACAATTTGATTCCCTCTTCAATTTGCTCAACTTCCTCATTATGTCTTTCTCCACTGTTGATCATTTTAAACTAGCAGAATTTTAACTGTAACAGTTCAATATTAAAGTTGGCCTCTTGCATGAGTTTCTTTCTTCCTGCAAAAAACTATCTTCTTGAATATAGAATCTTAATATTTTCAAAGACTCTTCTATTTTCATAAGAAAGATTGGCACTGTCATAGCTCGGATCAGCAGTGAATGAGCATCGCATCAGCATATCATATATAAAAGTGAGCATTACGCTCAATTCACTGGAAAAAAGATCCAAATGAGTTCTGATATTTTGCCTATGTGTCATAGATTTTACACAATCTAAATTGACTTCACTGAGAATCCTATAGGTAAATTAATAGTAATATGCTTTGATTTGCATCCTCTCTAAAAAAGATTAAATTTTTGCTCTCAGACTTGCGGCCTAATTTTTAAATATCAGTGATTTCTTATTCTAATTCCATAAACTCTAAGTATCAATATCATCCATTAAATAGCGCATCATTAATTCATATCTTGAAGTGTGACGTTCAACTGTCGCTTTTTTAAGTGCTTATTGAAAAGCATTCTCCATTTATTATCGATTGTATTTAACGTCTAATGAGTGATTATTGATCTATTACATTAATAGATTGCTATCCTTTTGATTGGAACTGAAAGAAGAAAGATTAAGAGGTTACGACCCCAAATGAATATGAGTGTAGTTAGACTTTTTAAAGTAAGTTTCCTTCTAAATTTCAGCTAAAATTTTTATAGTTTCATCGATATCGATTCGAACATGAGAGTTCTTCTACAAGCATCGAGCCATCAGATCCAATAATTTGGGACAAAACCCTGATCTTTTTTTAATGTTAATTAAATTGTTAAGGATTCTTCCGCTATTAAAACTTTCAAAAGGTTGAGAAAATGCCATGCAATATATATTTACTCCGAGGAAGTAAATATCAGCCTTTGCTTGCAGTTGGTAAAGCTATTCACTTGTTAAAGATTTTAATTTATCTTCAGACTCCGCAATCAACAGCATGATCTCTAATGGAGTTGTATCCATCATATCAACGCCATTTTTTATGTTTCTGAAGTCCGAATATCCTCGGATAAAAGCAGAATCGAAATCTGAAAATTTAATCTGGCCATTGTGAATGAGGATGTTTTCAGGTCTCAGATCCCGATGAATAATTCCCTTGTTTTTGAGTTCCAGTAGTCCCTAAGCAATTTGACATGTAATTTAAATGATTTCCTCCTCAGTAAATGGTTCTTGCTTTTTAACCATAATTTTTTCGATTCTTTCTCGTAGTGATCCTTCATTCATTTTTTCAAATATGAAGCAGATATTTCTAATTCCAGCTGATCTTCTGTCTGATAGTCTTAAGAATTGATAAAAAAATCTCATATCTTCTTTGGATCTTGTATTTTCATGTAATAATTCGACCAGCTGGATGACTCTATGGGATCCTTTCAAGAGATACAAGCATTGGAATTAAGTAGTTACCTGATCGTAGTTTTTGCTTTCACTATCGTTGTAAACTATACGACCCCATTGATCTTTTTTATTGTTCCTCCGGTAAGATAATCTCTTCATAAATAGCATTGGCATTTTTTCAAAACTTTAGGAATTGTTAAATCTTTTGCAGAGATAAAAGGAAGTACGTGAAGTTGTAAATGTAATGTTATCTTAATCTGGCGTTTCTATTTCATCAATGTTTAAACTATAATGACCGCTTAAAGGAATTGAACTTACAATCAGGTCATGAAAGAAACTGTGAGTCTTGGGCTTTATCTCAGGCTTTTGATGAACCTTACTACTGAATTTGGAAAAAAAGGAACCTGACATCTTCATTTTCTAGAAAATAACAATGCGGAAATGCTTCACATCAGTATATTGATGATTTTGAAGTTATTTTTATATCAAAAGATTCTATCAAAATACAATCAAGAGTATTTATCAATTGCCATCTCTTATGACGCGTATTTTTCCTTATGGATAATAATATTGTTATGTTTTATAAGATAACAAATGATATGATATCAATAAAGCTTGTGTTTTTCCAAGGAGAACTCCCTATAATAACTATTTATATTTTATCTCAGTACTTAGAGTTAACTCTATCGATTTCTCAACTTTTTCACATCAGTTGAACTTTATTGAGGAGGAATCGACAAATTATGATCTTTTCCCATTTTTTCACAGAGATTGCCCACTTGATGTGTCACATGTTTTAGTTTACTTAAAGTGGAGTCTAATTTATTTTTGAAACTGTCTACGTACATTTAAATTTGAATTTTCGCTCGTTTAGTTTCTAATGGGACTGTTTTGAATTTAAAGGAATTCATTTAATAATATTTGTCCTAAAGATACTGCAGGAAGATCAACCAACCGCCGCTTTTGGTCACCCATATACAGAAATATCTGTGCTCTTCAACTGGATCAAATAATTTTTCTCCAATAATACCTTCTGACAATTCGATATTCTGCATATCGTAAGTAGTCCTTCCAAATTATTCTATATTAATTGTTCTGCCACAAAAGTGGCAAGATATGCACTATTTTTCCTCTTTATTTATTGTTAGATACCAACCTAAAAGTTGTAAGATAAAGGTTATTTTACAATATTTAGAATCGCTTTCATAAAGAGAAAGGACTGTTTTAAATAACAATATATTGTTTTGGACAAATGAGTATAAACTTTTACTGTTGATGAGTGGAAATTCATGAATTTATTTTACACTTAGGGAATCTATGGTTTACAATATATGATTCATTCCGAAGTATAACATTTTGTCTGTTATATTAGCATTAGCTCTCATCAAATAAAGGCATTATTTTTCATGACCATTCAATCTCATTTCAATTTAGCTTATATTATCTTCGTCCTTTTCGCTAATTGCAACTTTATGATGGCATACATGACACTATAAAGTGCAAAATGCTTCAACTGAGTATCCTAAAGATGCTAGCACATAAGGATTTAGAAGCTAGCAGCTCTGATAACGCCACCATTGTAATGAGTAAGTTCTAACTCTAGATAAGATGCTTTAGATGACTTCATTCATTTTATACAATAACCAAATTATAGAAGCTAAACACCAAATCAATAAAAATGCATTAATCTTATAAAAATTGTCAATAAATATCAACAATACTCTTATCAAAATAGGGTATATACAAAATGCTTAAACTATTTATTTGACATTAATTATCCTTTGAAGTTGAATTTAATCGATATTATTTTAATTCTTTTACAAATAAACACATCACACATGGAATAGAATTTCCAACAAAAAAGGGCTAAAATTCCTCAATAAAAAAGATAAAAATGGATAGAATAACAAAACTATATTACAAGTCTTACCGTTATGGAAGATAAATTTGATTGGAGTATTGAAAAGTTAGATCTCGTAGCTGGAGTTGATATTAGTTTTTCAGGAAAATTTACAAATGGGGCATGTGCTGGTTTGACTATTTATAGTATCGTTTCAAAAAAAATTCTGTATG
>Ga0302186_10001127_pt1 | contig 22833 bp, 22 predicted proteins | sample II_Bog_E1_2_FD_198782 | JGI IMG/M metagenome (GOLD analysis project Ga0302186, IMG submission 198782) | Peat permafrost microbial communities from Stordalen Mire near Abisko, Sweden - II_Bog_E1_1 | ecosystem: Environmental > Terrestrial > Soil > Wetlands > Peat | place: Sweden: Abisko...
CAAATGGATCCCGTTTACCTTTATTTAATATATTGAATTTTTTTTCATCAAAAGAGAAAAAAAAAAGATGATTTATTTTTTTAAAAATATGAGTTTTGAATTCATTTCCTTAAAAAACATAAAATAAAATATCAGGAAAAACCTGTGATCTCTAAAGAGAATCTTCTGAAAAACTTGTTTTATTATTTTTTTAATTTCTTTTCAGGATTAAATGAAATTAATCTATTAAAAGCTCAAACCACCGCCCAAACTGGACCAGGCTGCCCATCCACTTCCATAATAATCATAAGTTTTCACCCACATGGCATTATCTGTGCCTCGGGCATAAACGTCAAGTCTTCCCCAAGCCCAAGAAGTAACAGCAGGTTGGCTAGTGATGACTCCACCCAAGCTTTCCCAATTCTGCCAATTAGATCCATCCCACCATTTGTGCCACAAAGCACCATCAGTTCCTTGAACGAAGACATCCAATCTGTTGTAACTCCAAGAAGCGACAGCTGGGCCAGAAGAGAGACCTCCACCAAGGCTTTCCCAATTGCTCCAACCATTCCAATACCATTTGTGCCAAAGAGCATTATCAGTGCCTCTAACAAAAACATCAAGTCTACCAGAACCCCAAGCAGCAACAGTTGGATCAGAAGTGCAACCACCACCCAAAGATTCCCAAGAAGACCAGGCAGAACCATCAAAATATTTGTGCCACAAAGCATTGTCGGTGCCAACGACAAAGGTATCAAGACGATTCAAACCCCAAGCAGCGCAAGAAGGACCATAGTTCAACCCACCACCCAAACTTTCCCAACTGGACCAACCATTGTTGAATCCATCATACCATTTGTGCCACATGGCATTATCCGTGCCTCTCACAAAGACATCAATTCTATTGAAGCTCCATGAACAGGCTCCTGGACCGCTGGACAAACCACCACCAAGAGATTCCCAATTGTTCCATTTGGATCCATCATACCATTTGTGCCAAAGAGCATTGTCCGTGCCTCTGACGAAGACGTCATTTCTATTATAAGCCCAAGAACTTGCACCCAATTTTACACCTTCTGAGGTGGTGCTGGCATTGGCTTGGCTTTTGAGGACCTTGCCTTTCAAGATGCAGCTAACATCAAAGGCCATTAAGAAGATGGTGAAAACCAAAAACAAAGTTTTTTGTGAAGTCATTTTTTTGATGATGGAACAAATTCAACCTTTAAGTATTTATATTGAAAAATTCTTTAATTAGTCGTTTATTGCCCTCATTCGTCTATAGGTGTTTTAAAACGATAATTTCCTTTGAAAGAAGATCATTTTAATAATTTAAAAATTATGAAAGAAAATCCTTAAAAACTTTTACAAACTATATATTTTTTTATAGGATAGTTCTTACTTAATATACCTAAGCATTCGTTTTGTTTTCACAAAGATGCAAAAAATGACTTATCTTGTTTTTCAAAAAATAATAAAAGAGTTTCTTTTCATATTAAAAGAAAAAAAATTGAAAATTTTTAAAGTAGTTCTTCCTAATGGAATCGCAATGCAACCTGAAAATAATTGACTTATCCAAAACTGAATCTGAAATAATCAAAAACCTTTCCGAAGCCTGTTTCAATCATGGATTTTTTCACCTTATAAACCATGGAATAGATTCCAAGTTGATCTCTTCTCTTTTTGAACAAACTAAGCTTTTATTTCAACTTCCGACTGAGGAAAAAGCTAAAATTGATAAAAAAAATTCTTCAGTTTTTCGGGGGTATACAGATTTCAACAACGAGACTTTAAATCCCAAGGTTCAGACTCAGCCCGACACCAAAGAAGGCTTTTATGCGGCAAAGCATGTTGATGAAACTTCACCAGAATATGGAAAGGACACGTTTCAAGGTCCAAATCAATACCCTAACAAAGAGTTGCTTCCTCATTTCAGAGAAGTTGTTGATAAATATTATGAAGAAATGCTGAAATTATGCACTGGGTTTCTCAAATACATGGCTGTGGTTTTGAAGATATCATTGTCAGATCTTCAGGCTAAATTCAATAATCCCGTGGCTTTGGTGAGATTATTGCATTATAATGAAAGGAAAAGCGATATCCAAAAGGGAATTATGGCATGTGGGGATCATAGTGATTATGGGTTGATGACTTTCCTTTTAACCGATGGGGTGCCTGGTTTAGAAGTATTAATAGATGGACAATGGATTGAAGTTGAACATGTGGAAGGAGCTTTTGTGGTGAATTTAGCAGATATGTTGGAGAGATTCTCCAATGGGAAGGTTAGGAGCACGAAGCATAGAGTCATCAATAAATTGGGGAAGGAGAGATATTCAATACCTTTCTTTTACGAGCCTAATTCATCTACGGTCGTGGAACCTTTGAATAGCTTTGTTGATGAAAAGAATCCAGCTAAATACCCTCCAGTGAAATATGAAGATTATATAAGAATGAAGTATAAGGAAAGTTTAGTTGAATTTAAATAAATTAAAGAAGAAGAATGGAAAATTTTTGCCTTTTTTATTCCAAAATCAATTATTTTTTTTTTATAAATACGAAAACTAATTAATTTTTGGAAAAAAAAAAAAAAAGAAGAAAAATTGACCAAAATGAATTAAATAAAATAAAAGCAGCGGATAATTTTTCTTTTATTAAATTCCAAATAAAAAAGATCTCCCTCATGAAATTTTTCTGCAAATGAACAACAATTCCAATATCTTCGATAAATCCCAACTCATAAAATGCATTCTCGATGTATTTTTAAATAACGATAAAAATGTCATCCAGCATGCCAACTCCTACATTATGGAAGCTGAATCCCATCATGAGTTTCTCCCATCTCTTATAGAGGCCTTCGAAGCAGAAAATGTCACCTTAGCTATTTTTTAAAAATATTAACCTTTCCTTTTTTTTAGAACCTTCAAATGAAAAATCAACTGTTTCTGGTCTTTAAAAACGCTTTGAAAAGAAAATTAAAAGGTGGTCCATTTGATGCCACCATAAAAAATGCTATCATCGAAAAATTAGTGCTTTATATGCAACATTTCAAAGAAGTCCCTGGTTTAGCAAAAAACATCCAAAGCAGTGTTCTTGATGTGGTGGAGACCGAATTCCCATTTTACAAAGCTTTGATGATATATTTGAAGAATGGGTTCGATCAAATTTCAGCGGAAATGAATAAAAATCCAGCCATTTTGACGGACACACATACTCTTCGTTTTTTCAAGGAAGTCAAAAACATTTTCAAAAGAAAACGACAAACGCAAGTGAAAAATTTTCCCAAAATGCAAGACGTGCAATTTCGTGAATATTTCGAAAACATTGTCCAGACTGGTTTTTCAATCATGAACTTGGTGGCGAATAATTTCCAAAATGCTTTTTCAAATGAATCATTTCTCCAATTGTCAGCATTAAATGATGAGATAATTTTGATGATCTTGCAATATATTCATGGTGATTCGAATCTAGAGGAAATGTTCAGAACCATCATAGAGCAAATGTTTCAAAAATGTTCGATGTTAGTCCAGACATTAATGAAAGACCCGAAATCCTTATCTTTGGTGGTGAAGAAGGTGCTCAATAAAAATTTAATAGGGATCTTATATAGTTTTTCTCATCTTCAATACCATCTACCTTTCATGTTTAATTCTCTCTTAAAACAATATTTGGATTTGATTCGATATGTTTTGGATAATAACGCTTCATTTTCTGATGAAAGAATATTAAAAAGTGGCTTGGTATGTTTCTTTCGGTTTTTAAAAAGCTTCGCATATTTTGCGGATACGCAGACTTTTAGCAGAAGTCTAGCAAAAAACGAGAAGCTAGCTGAAAAAGTGCAAAAACAATTAAACGTTTCACAAAATGTCAATTCCTTGTTTTCAGAAGGGACTATAGAAATTTTCCTTTTCAGCTTTTTGCAAAATATTTTGATCAGGGAATTTAATAAACAAAAGAATGAGGAAAATTATGAGAATCTGATCGAGATAGGTAAATATTGTGTAATAATTATAGAATATTTATGAAATTTTATAAAAAAAAAAATAGATAATGAAGTTGTTTTGGAAGACACATCAAATGAATTAGAAAATTCGATTTATAATTTGACTTTAGTGACAGTTGAGAACCTTTTCCAAAGATTTCCAAAGGTCTGCTTTGAAAAAATGAACAATTTGACTCATCAATTGATTTCCTTAGGTTCATTTGCAAAAAAATTAAAAAAAACTAAAATAAAAAAAAGAAAATGCTGATCAAATCGAAAAACCAATCCAAGATGGCATTTTTGCCTTATTAGGAGTCATACCCAAAGTCTTTATGAAATTGAAAGTCGATAAAAACCCAGCAGAACTCATTGATATTTTGAAAGTGTTGGAGTTTTTAAAGAATAATTTAGTAAAAGATGTATTATATGCCAGAAGGTTCGCTTCACTTGCCATGAAATGGATGAATGTATTAAATGGTAATTTATTGATTTTTTATAGTAAATTTAATGTTTGCCATTTTTTTTCCAAAAGCTGAAGTGTTGAAGTCGATCGCTGATTTGATATATCAAATCCTATTGAATTTCAATCACCATTTGATCCAATACGAAAGCATGAAATGTCTCCATGAATTAATCAAAACAAAGAACATTCCTCTCAATTTCCAAGAGATTCTCATGAACATAGTGCCAATTATCATCAACATCATTGAAAAATTCAACAACCCGAGCATAATTTGCCCTTTGATTGAGTTCCTCAACCTTCTTCTTGAAAAAACCCAATTCAATTGCCCTCAAATCCTCGCCACCGCAATTCAAACACCAAGTTTTAAAAAATTGATTCAAAATGATTCTGATCTCTTGAGAAACGCCATATGTGAAATGTTTAAAAGTTTGGTGGTTTCCTTTAATGCAAATGAACTTTTTTCAAATATATTGATCGTGTCCATTGAATTCATCGACCAAAGCTTCCAATTGAATCAACATTCCCAATGGAAAGGCAAATATGAGGGTGGAGTCTTGAAATTATGGCTTTTGATTTTGAAAGAATATAACATTGAAAATCAAAATACTCTGACATTATTGAGGCAACTCTTTCAAAAATATAGAAACAAAATTTTAGGGTGGTCACAGGAAAATGATATGGATTTGGTTGTAGAAATATTAGAGGAGAATCTTCTGATGGATTTCACTCCAGCTAATAATGATAATTATCAATGGCTTGTCAATTTCATTGAGAAAAAATATGAATTTACCAATCAATTGTCACATCCAGACTCCGTTTTAAGCTTAAAAATCTCGATTTTAAGTCTTCTTGCAAGTTTTATCTTGAAACTTTTCAATCAAAACCAAAATTTGGATTTCAAGCTTTTTGAAGTAAAATTCTAAATAATTGTTATATTAATTTATTTATTTATTATTATTAGAAAATCATTGGACTCACCGTCTTTGATATTTTAAGACCTAAATGGCTTGAAGGGGCTAAGAAGTCTCATGGATTTCGAACATCTTTGATCAGTTTGATAAACAGATTCCTAATTAAAAATGCAGGATTCATGGCTGATCTTTTGCATAGTTTTTTATTATTCATCCAAATTTAATCTTTTTATTTTTGTAGGAAACGGAAAGTTGGAGGAGTTTGTTTCTAGTTGGATTTATCTGATGAAAGAAATTTCATCTGAAAATGCATGGTTTTTCACCCCCCAAAAAAATAAAATAAGAGAAAATAACATCATTATTAATTTTTTATAGCAAAATAAATATTATTGCTGTTTATTACGCCATGGCTTTTTTGGAAAAGACCAATAGTTTCTTTGCGAATTTTGAGGAATTTATTAATAATCTCCTTTCCAACTTCAATGCTTGTTTAAAATATGACCCGCAAAGCGAAGGGGCTCTTACAAAAAAAATTAATAATGTTAATTTGGCAGAAACACACACTGGCATCAGCAAAAGAAAAGAAATGATCAGGAAAACCAATCTTTTTGTGGAAATTGAAATTAAAATTTTTTTCACCAATTTGATGGAGGTTTAATAAAAAAATTCGCAGAAAATATTCAAATCATTATTTGTTTTAGGAATTGCTTTATAAAAAGAACTTCATTCAATTTGTTAAACAACCACACATTTTGGAAAAGCTGAAAAAAATAGTTTTTTGTTAATAACTTAATATTTTGTGTAATTTTTTTTTTATGAATAACTCAACAAAAAAAAAAAAAATTTATCAAAATTTCCAAATTATCTGTTTTCAAGAGAGAGATTTATATCCAAAATTTCAAAATAATCCATTAAAATTAAAAAAAAAAATCTTTCTTTCTCCAATGACAGTCCTTCATGTCACAGCTAATTTTGGCTTAGTGGTCATTTCATGTGCAATCATTTGCTTGCAAATCATCGTCACAGGTTTCTTTGTCGTTGGTAGAGCACGCAAAAAAGTCTTTACCAAGGATTTTTTACGTGACAATTTCGGAGAAGAACATGAACAATACACCAATGCCAATATTGAAGAGACAAGTGGGTACCCTGATATGGGAAATGGGAGATATTCAGCAAAATTGGATTACAATTCGTGGTTACATTTCAACATTGCTCAGAGAATCCATTATAATTATTTAGAATTTGTAGCATCGATTTTGATGGTGACTTTTTTGGGAGGGTTGAATTTCCCAATTTTGGCTAGTTCATTTGGGTTCGCTTATGCATTTGGAAGATTGTTGTACTCCATTTTCTATCAAAGCAAGGAAGGGGCCAAAAACATTTGGAGAGGATTGGGAGCGATAATTTGCGACCTCTCCTTCCTGGTCAATTTTATCTTGGCAATTTTGTGTGGAGTCGAGTTTTTAACAAATGGGGTAACTTTTGAAGTCATTTAAATTTTGGAGTAGGTAAAAGCCACTTATATAATTAAAAAATTTGTCAATAAAAAATAAAGAAAAAATAATTAAAAAAATTGACAAATTTAAAAAAAAATTTCAAAAATTCAAAAAAAAAAAAAATTTGAAATATTAAAATTTAAAAATATCCATTTTCTGAAAGAGATATATATCGTCGAAATTCCACAAAACAGGGTTTAAAATTTAAAAAAATTTCAAATGACGGTCATTCAGAAATAATAAAAAAAAATTAGCGATAAAAAATTAATAAACACTTTTGCCCTAGAAAATGGATAAAGATGCGATGACGAGAATTAATTACTTATTCCAAATTGCACATTATATGAGAGAGATCAACCCATTTTTGTCCAGATATTATATGAAAGAATTGAATCAAATTTGTGAGAAGAGAGTGCTAAGAAAGTAAAAATTGGAAAACATAAATAATGTTTTGATTAATTTCATTTACCTCAAGGAGCAAAAACATCAAGAAAAGTTATTGCAAATTTTGCAAAAAACTTTATGATGTTTCCCAAAAAAGAGCAAAACGTATTTTTATGTGTTTTTTCCAACCTACCTTTATTTAAAATAACAGGATTAAAAAAAGACAAAATGGTTTTTTTCCAAAAATGTTCACTTTGTCACCGAAGCAAAAAAATCTTCATGAACAAATAATTTGTTATGATGAAATTTAAATCTTCTGCCATTTTTTTTTTTTTTTTAAATATGCTGCCATTTTTTGTTCAACCCAATTATATAAAAAATAAACTACCTTAAAACAAAATAAAATATATTTACATAAAAAAACATTGAACTCATCCATGCAAAATGTCTCTTGGATTTTGCCAGAAAAACCCTGTTGGCTCGATTCTTCCGAAACCGAATTTGCAAACGACTGTTTTATCAAGGGAGAAATCCAATCTCTTCCCACCCCAGCCATGAAAATTTCTCTTTCCTACAAATCCCATAATAACATTTCCAAAACTTTTGAAATACCCATATCAAAGATCTTTGAAATCAATGAAGATGCTCCTGTTTTAGGCATAGAAGATATGGTAAATTTGCCTTGTTTTAACGAGCCTGAATTATTAGCGAATCTCAAAATCCGATATAAAAACGATATCATATTCACTTACATTGGTCCAACGCTTTTGATAATAAACCCTTACAAAATTCTCCCCATTGATTTTTCCTCAGAAACCATTCAAAAATATAAAGCCTACACCATGAAAACTGAGAAGTTTTTGTTAAATGAAAACCCACCGCATATTTTCGCGAACGCAGGCCTCGCCTATCGTCAATTGTTCGAACAAAATCGGAATCAAGCCATGATCATCAGTGGCGAATCAGGAGCTGGCAAGACTGAAAGTGTCAAATATATGATGAAATTCATAGCTGCATTGAGTTCTACTGAAACCGAAAAACTTCAAAGTAAGCAACATTTTTTAAAAATCGTTAGTTAGAACTTTTGGTTAGAAAATGAAATGCCTATTGAGGATAAAATCGTGAATTGTAGCCTAATTCTAGAAGCGTTCGGGAATGCGAAAACGATCAGAAATTACAATTCCAGCCGTTTTGGAAAATATGTCCGAATTTGGATGTTAAAAAACACGAAAAAAATTAAAGAAGCTGATATCATCAACTATTTACTTGAGAAATCTCGTGTGTGTATGCAGTCAATCGGAGAACGAAACTACCATATTTTCTATCATTTTTTACGAGGCGCTTCTTCGGATCTACTTGATGAATTTTCCTTAACAAAAGATTTGAAATATTATGATTATCTAAATAAAAGTGGATGTTATGATGCTGAAAATATAGATGATGTTGGTTTATTCCATGGAGTTTGTGAATGTTTGGATCAAATGAAATTTTCGAAGGAGGAAGTGAATGCTATTTGGAGTGTTTTAGCTGCGATTTTGAAATTAGGTAATTTGGAATTCGATGATGCGAAAAAAACTGATACTAATCCTTGTAAAATAATAAATGAACCATTATTTGGCCAGATCTCGAATTTGCTCAAAATTGATAAAGAAGTCTTAAGATCCGCATTAACCATTAAGACCAGAATCACAGATAAAGAGAAATTCCTTTGTCCTTTGGAGAAAAATGAATGTTTTTCCGTTCGCGATTCTTTCAGCAAATGTCTTTATGATAAAGTATTTAATCGGATGATAAAAAGATTGAACTCTGCGATTAGAAATCATGAGGGAGAAGCAACAAGTACAAGTCCTAACAAATGTCTGAGTATCGGATTATTGGATATTTTCGGATTCGAGGATTTCAAAATCAATAGTCTTGAACAATTTTGCATCAATTTTACTAATGAGAAGTTGCAACAACTTTATATCAATTATATTTTTAAATCTGAAAAAAAGGAGTTCATCAATGAAGGATTGGAGAATTTCCTCGGACAGATCACTTATCAAGACAATCAACCGATCATTGACCTGTTTGATAAGCCCCCCTTTGGGATTTTTCTTCTTTTAGATGAATCCACCACTTTAAAATCTTCAGAAGATAAAAGATTATTGGAAACCATCGTGAAAACACATAAAGAAAACCAACATTTCAAAGCCCCAAAATCAGTGATTGAGACGTTCATCATTTCGCATTCAGCCAAAAATGTCGAATATAACATCATAGGCTTCAGGAAAAAAAACAAGGATGAAATAAATCTCGAAATAGAAGATGCATTTATCAATACAAAAGACCCCGAAATTTATAATATTTTTATGGGAGAATGGTCTGATAATTATAAGCCAATGGAAGAATCCAAAGAATGCCTGATAGGAAGTCCCAAAAGAACTGGAAAATCCATGGGAGGACAAGATAAATTCCTTGGCACAAAATTCAGAACTCAAATGAGGAGTCTAATGGACGAATTAATGAATTGTGATGCTCATTTTGTGAGATGTTTAAAACCTAATGAAGTAAAAAAGAACGATTTTTTGGTGCCGCTCACAATTTTATCACAAATCAGATATTTAGGCTTATTGGACTCAATCAAAGTCAGGAAAAACACATTCCCAGCTCGAAAAGAATTCAAAGACTTTTTTCGAAAATATCAAACACTTTTAAGATCCAAAGGATGCAAAGATTATAGCAAAGAGATAAAAAACCAAGAATTCAAATATTTATCAGAAGAAATCATAAAAATCGCCTTGGGATCATTGGCAAATCAATCGGAAGTGCTTTTTGGGAAAACCAAAATTTACCTAAAAGCAGAAACTGAAGATAAAATCGATAAAATTTTTCTGAAAATGTGGAAACTTAAGAGGGAAAATGCAGAGAAAATCCTTAAACAATATTTGGTTTTCAAGTTCAGAAGCAATGTTTTGTTGGAATTGGGGATTTTATCTAGAAGAATGAGGAAATTCAAGAAAATTCAAGCAATTTTTAAGGGAAAAATACAAAGAAGGAAATTTCTTCAAAAGAAAAAAGCAATACAAAAATTAACGAAATTGATGAAGACGCAATTTTTAAAGAATGTGAGGAAGAAATTTGAAAAATTGAAGAAAACATGCGAAGAAATCAAGAAATGGCAATTAAAAAAGAAAGCAGCAGGACAATTTTATCTTTTGAGACTCAAAGTGATGAAAACACAAATGGTTTATTTTTCAAAGAAATATCAAAATTCATGCAAATTGAAATCGAAAGCTTTAACCCAAAACAAAAAAGAAAAAGAAGAAAAAATCAACATTTCCTTAGAAAAAATGTCAAATTTTATGACAAAATTGATGAGAAAAACTAAAAGGAAAAATCTCGATTTATTCAAAAAACAATGCGACTTAAAAAAGCAATTTTTATTAGAATTAAACCGAAAAGAAGAAGAAAAAATCCAAGAAAAACTTGAAAAATCAATGAGGAAAGTAGATCTATTAAACCCATCAGTTCAAAAGAAAGTTTCTGAGGAATTTCGTCAGAAAGGCAAAAGCGTTAGTGGAAGGGAGAGCTATCAGAATAAAAAAGAAAATGATGAAGATAAAAGGATATATGAATTCATTGCGATAAAGAAGATGGAATTGAAAGAAGAGAAAAATGAGATTGAACCCATTGAAAACCTTAAAATTTTCAAATCAAGCAACCTTGATGATTATCAAGATTTTCTTCAAATCAACAAAGCCACCAAACAAAAGTTCACAAGCGCAAGGATGAGGCCGAATATTTTAGAAAATATGACGACTTCTTCATCAACTCAAGACAAAAACAAGGTTTTAAAGATCATGGAACAAAAATGTAAATTTTTTGTAAAAATGAATGTTTTTAAAGCAAATTTGCTTTAAGTTGGCTCCACTTTTGTGAAAGAAGTGAGTTATAAAATCACAACACCAGAACAGAAAAAAGATATACCAATAATGGTAAAGGATGGTCAATCGGAAATCCTCATAAAAACCCCTGAGAAATCAACACAGAAACTTTTAGACCCACAAAAAAATCAATCGAGACCTCTTTCAAATACTTTACAAAAAAGTCCAGCTTTTTTAAGTAAATCCTTGAAAATCACATAATATATATATTTTTTTAAGCAACTGAAAAGGATACATCAAATAAAAGCTTGAAGACTCCAGAAATAAAAGGCTCGGTTAAAGAAATGGCCAAGAATCTCAGTATGGCAAATCTTTCTTTTGGACCGTATCCAGGGTCAATGCCAAAAATCCCGAAAAAAACCGAAACAACTAAAACAAATGAAACAATCAATGATCTTAATGATGTAAATGGACATTTTATGGATTAATATTTTAATATTTGTATTTTCTTTGTTATTTTACAGATAATTTTGGAAAGAGGGGTCAATAAAATGAGGAAGAAGAAAAAAACAGTAGGAAAAATCCAAGATTTCGATTTTGATAGCAAAAATATGAGACTTGTTAATAGTGCCTTAGATAATAAAGAAGGAGGAGAGGCTTTTAAAAAGTCGATTGCTATTTTAATCACTTCTGAAGAGAATAAATCATCTTCAAATGCAAAAGGATTTCCTTTAAATACTAATGAGGAAAGCAAAGTTTCTGATTTTTCAGCCAAATCTGATAAAATTACAATATCTCGACCGATTGAGAAGGAGGAAGAGTTCAGAGGTAATGTCAAAATCAATAAAGTTTCAGAATTTGCATCAAGATTTGAGAAAAATTCCTCAATGGCTTCAAATGATAAATCAAAAGAAAAAGATAAGGAGATTAAGGTTAACAAGGTTTCTGACTTTGAGAAAAATCTGAGTTCCAAAGATGAACCCAAGAAAAGTTTAAAGTCTCCAGTTGAGACGAAGGTTTCAGTAAAGGATTTAACAAAAAACCTCAGCATGGCCAACCTATCTTTCGGAAGACCTTTGTCCGAAAAACCCAAGACTCAACCAATTTTTGAAGTCGACAAAAATGAGGAAAACGATAGGAAAAGTGTAAATCCAATGACAATGAATGAGGGGTTTAACAATGAAATATCAAGGATTTCAGAAAAAAATCCTTCGTTGAAATCAAAGGAGAAAGAAAAAGAATGTAGTAATAATGTTGAAAACTTCAAATTGGAAAGGGATTCTTCTATAAAAACGAAGGATATCAGTGCGAAGGTCAATAAAGTGTCAGATTTTACTTTAAATTTTGAAAAGAATCTTTCTTTCAAAAATACTGATAAGGAAAAAGAGATTTGCAGTCTAGAGAAGAATCCATCTATTAAAACTCAAGAAAGCAATAAAAATCTAATGCCTCCTGTTGAGACTAAGATTTCCGTGAAGGAATTAACCAAAAACCTCAGTATGGTGAACCTACCTTTCAGAAATTATCCAGGATCCATGGATAAACAGAAACCTCCTCTTAGTCCTAGTATAGATGAAAACATAGAGAATGAAAAACAAAGTGAAAAGAAAGAAATGAATGACGCATTTAATGATGTATTGTAAATTTTTATTTGTTTGGTTTAAAATTTGGCTGAAGATGATGATGGAGAGGGAAGGAAATAAGACTTTGGGGAAAAAGAAAAAAACTGTTAAGAAAATTGAAGATTTTGATATTTAAATATTTAGGCGATTGAGTTCATTTTAATTATTTTGATCTGAATTATATTTTTTTTTTATAATTTATATTTTGAGTTGATGCGGTAAAAATTCAATTGATCCAATACATTTTTTTTTAAAAAAAGGAAAACTCGAAAATTATTAAATTAAAAAAATTAGTATCAGAAAGCTTAAAAGAATTTATGAATTTTGAACGAAAATGCTAAAAAATTGATTTTCAAAACTTACAAAAATTGAAAAACTAATTTATAAATGAGATGTATTAAAATAAGTAATTTCTCTTATTTCATTTCCTTCAATCTTTTATATTCTTCCAAATATACTTCATATAATTTATTCGAATCGATGAAATTCTCATCCTCCAAGGATCCTTTCTTTTCCCTTTCTCTGATTAAAGACTCCTTGATCAAATTAGTCTTATTCAAAAAATCCTCTCTTTTTGCTACCAATTCCCCCAAATCATCCTGCATTAACGCATGTCTGCTATTTTCTAATTCATAAGCATATTTCTTCTGTGTCTCTTCACTTTTATTCAACACTTTCATGATTCTTCCTTCGAGATCTTCAAAATTATCATTTTCTCTTGAAGGTTCAGCTCTTAAAGGTTTCTCTTCTCTTATAGACTCAACAGGTTTTTCATCTTGGAATTGCAATATTTTTTCTTCATTGACTTCATTATTTCCTTTTATTTGATCTAATTTCTGTCCCAACAAAATATATAAGTCTTGATAATTGGGTCGTTTAGTTTCATCTATCTCCAACATGCAAATTAATAGTTCGCAAAAATTGGGGTTGAATCGGCTTTTGCTTTCATCCAAATAAATTGCAATTTGATCAGGCTTGACTTTGAATTCATCGAAATCATAACAATCATTCACTGACATCAATGTCGCAGCTTCCAAAGTTGTCATTCCTAAAGAAAAGACATCGCTTTTCTCCCTGTCGTAATTCTCCGGCATAAGGCTTCTATGTTTCAAATTCATCAAAAGCTCTGGACTTAAATAACATTCATGGGAATCTACCGCCCCCATGAGAAACTTTTTATAAGCGTTGAGGCCTTCTGTTAAAAAGCCTATATCATTCAATTTGAAGATATGACTCGGGGTTAAATATATCGTGCCGGGACTCACATCTTCATGTGAAATGAGTTTTTTACTAAATAGGATCAAAGCAGATAAAACACAATCTATTAGACTGAACAGCTCGATTTCGCTGAAATACAAATTCTTTTGTTTCCGTCTTTGGATTTCATCTTTCAAAGTCGAATCGAAATATTCCAATAACACCAAAACCTTGAAATGGTCAGAACAATATAAATCCGCCTCATCATAACGCACATCCTTGATTTTCACCACTGTATCTAGAGTCATTTCCCTTCTATATTCTGCCTCCTGATAAATCGCATTCATCGTCTTGGCATCATTGGCTCGAAACACCTTCAATGCATATAAATTTTGATCTGAATCTCCTTTGATACCCATAATTTTTATTTCTCCGTAGTTATCATTGTAAACCGTCTTGAGATAGATCAGGTTTTGTTCTATGGAATAACGAGGTTTCACACGTGAATCCTCAAGTAAAACTGGTGGATTTATGTCTGGTTTCTGATCAAAAGAAGGGGTTGGGTCGGTTTTTGAATCGTTGTTGCCCATCGGTGGTTTTTTTTTATCAAATTCAATTTTTGATTTTTTCTGTTTAAAAAACAATTTATTCCTGTTTTTTTATTTTCATAAAAAATCATTAATAATCAAGTCATTTTGTTCAAAATTTTATTTTTCTAGATCGGGATTTTCTTTTTTTCTGATTAACAAAGCAAAAATTCCAAAAATACTTTTTAAAAAAATTTAAAAGATTTATTTTTTTTTTAAAAATTCAATTTTTAAAATTTATTGAGAAAATTTGCTTTTTTTATTTCCTCAGAGGTATCATGGCTCGATTCACGAAAAAATAGATATATGGAGTTTCATAATCCCATAAAAATCTATGGAAATTTGGTGATTTCCCTAAACATTGCACTATAGTGTCATTGAAACAATACCAATAATCTTCAGAAAAATCCTTGGCCAAGGCGAAATAATGTCCTGATTCTAAAGATGCTCCCTAAAATTCAGGATAATTTAATTAAATATCAAATGATATATAACCAACCGCATGAATTATCATAGCATATAGTATATATTCTTCGTCTGGATTATTCATTTGGCATGAGTTTTTAAAGACTTCCTTGATTGTAAATTGATGGCATTCTTTGATTTGATGACATAATTTTCTCCGCAGACCGAGTTTCGCATCGAAATAAAAACGATTGGCAGTGACGAGGAGAAAAGGAGGCATTTTCTTGATTATCGGAGTCTTAATCATTTTGGAACTCAGTTTGTTACATTTCTCACAAAAATATTGGTTTTTGTCTTTGAATTCCTCCTCTTGAACAAAATTACTGATCATTTTCTTCAAATCATAGGCTCCATCTTTGGGCAAATAGCAATTATCATCTTGGAGCAAATATGAGAGAACAGGCAAAAATGGAAAATTATTAATTAATAAGAAACAAATGTTTTTTATTACTAAAATTCACGGATAAATCGAGGATTTTTTCTAGCATTTTAGTCGAATTCCCACAATCCACACAAAAGAAAGTATTCACACATTCTCCAAAAAATAGATCTTCTACCATATTCTTAAATATAAATAATTTTCTTATAGAAATAGAGAGAAATAAGACCTTCATCCCTGCATCAATCAACAACTTTTCAATGATTTCTAAGAAAATCCGACCAAATTCCAAGGCATCCTGTTGTTCAAAACTTGATTTAAATGGCTCTGGTAATGAATCTTTCAGGATAATCGGTTCGAAAGCTGTTTCAAAGGTTTCTTCATCGAAATTCTGGAAAAGTTGTTTCAATTCAGTGAGGACACTATCCACTGGAATTTTCTTTTTATCAAGTTGGATGTTCAAAATCTTGGATCGAAAATCCATTGTCATATATAGACATTGGACAAAACTGTTGATATAACAAGCTTAAAATCCAAATTAATTAAATACTAAATAAATTTTTATACTATTTCCAAGATTTTTGAGTCCTTTATATTTTATATTGTTATTTGGAGTTTCAATGTCGAGATAATGCTTTGGAAGGGATTTTACAATTTCTTCCGTGATTTTCAATTTCCATGCCTTGGACAAATTGCTTTCAATGGATTTTTCGCTAGGATCACTTAAAAAAGCATAATTCATTTTCAAATTGTCGAGGAAATTGAGGATCTCGCGATCATTATATAAAGGCTTTTTCAATTTCAAATAGACTTTATGCAAACTTTTGACCAAATCATAATATTCCGAAAAGCATTTTTTTTCAAAATGGATGACATAATTGGCACTATTAATCAAAATATTCCATTGGGAATCATTTAAAGTGCAAATATCACAAAGGCCATATAAATAAAGATTCAAAATATAACTTGTTATCTTGAAATAACATTCACTTTGGAATTTGTTTATGATACAGGTCAAAACCACCTCATTGAAAAATGTTATTAAATAAAGAGGACTGCCATTTTTTCTATTAGACAACGTAGTGCTAAAATGGATGAAAAAACATAGGATCCCTTCAGTATAACTTTCTTCGATCACATTTCTGAAGAATTGAGAAAGCTCGTTTGCTGAAAAAGAATCCAATAAATCACTTGCTATATTCATTGATAGATCTTCCCATTGTTTATTATTATATGTCTAAAAGAGATAAAAATATGTAATAAATAATAAAATGAAAAAATACTTCAAAAAAAACAAAAGCATTTGAAACAGGGAAAAATAAGTCATTTTCATCAAATGGGAATTTGCATCCATCAATCACATTTTTCAACATGATTAAAATGTTCCCATAATTTAATTTTGGATTGGTATAATAAAAACTCGTCGGAGGCAGCAAAATTTTCGAAATCACCTTCAAATAACGCATTTCTTCATAAGAACAACTGGCTTCCAAAATCAAAATCCATTTTACTAGAACCTATCATTTTTTAAGAAAAAATGGAAAATGTATTAAACAAATTACATCATTTAAAATTTCTATATTTTTCATTTGATCCGCGATGGTTTCCAAAATGTTGGCAATCAACATTTTGATTTTGCCTCTGACAAGCTGCAAATGTTCTTTGTTGAAAATGTTTGGGTTTTCAATTTTTTTGTTTTTTTTGAAGAAGCAAAATTCCGAGAAAATTTCACAATAAAACAACTTATCCAAATTTTTCTCAGAATCGACCCTTTTTATTTTATCATCGAAAAATTTCGCAACCTTTTGAATTTCATATTTTTTTGATGATCCACTATAGTTATAACTACTATATCCATAATCGTAACTGTTGCTGGTGTTCGCATTGACGAATTCCTTCACGAAGCAAGAAATTATTACCATGTCATCGCACTTTTCTATCAATTTGTCCATAAATTCTGTTGAAAGCACTGATTTGTACAAATTTTTGTTGATTTCCTTCATCATTTCAATCGTTTTTAATGTATATTCATAGGTAATTTCTTCACCTTTCTTATGATTGAATTATTTTAGTCCTGATATTTGAATAGTTTTTTATATATAATATACTGTTTCCTCACAAAATCTTTTGAGAAGTATATTGGCCCAATCAACAGATGATGATTTGGTGATGAATTGTGATTTCAAATCATCCGGCTTGTCTTTGGTTTCTTTGGGAGGGGTTTTAGAGGTTTGAATTGGTTTTTTCTCCATTTTAATGAGATTTTTATTTTTCTAGCTCAGAATTAACAGGAAATTTATAGTTTTTTTTGAAAATTTCAAAAAACCAAAGCAATCAATGAAAATTAAATATTAGTTTTTAAATGCACTGTTATTCTAATTTTTCTATTTTAATTTAAAAAAAAAACTATTATCTAATATATAGATGAATTAATTCTTTAAATCTGAGTGGAATTTTTGTCCAACAAAATTCCTTCCTTTCTATTTTTTTTTGCTTTTTTGTAATATTTGTAAGCCAAAATCGCAGCCACCAAGAATAAAATCCCTCCAATTACAAAGCAAATCACTCTACTAATAACATTTTGGAATAGAATTCCCATCTTCAATTGACCCAATAGATCATCAATAGTTGAATCTGGAATATCGCCTCCTCTGATAATGGAGAAAATCGGCAACATCGCATAACTCGAATTGAATAATAGATTGTTGCTGAGTTGAACTGAAGTTTGTAATTTGAGCCATGCTGATAAAGATAATCCTGTATAAGGTTCCACATATAAATAGATATCATCTTCATCTCGATTGGCAGTGATGTTTTCTCCTTGAGCATCTATTAAATGAATAAAGCTCATGATTTCTTCATCCACATCAAGGAAATGTCTCTTCGAATTAAAGACTGGGGCGCTCATAATAGAGGAGAAATTCAAAAATCCATTCCATCTGTCTTGATAAAAGTCCGGGTTCTTATTCATCAAGGAATTGTCCATTCTATAAAGATATCCCTCCAAACCATTATAATCTTTAGTATTACTCAATCCGTATGTTGTGCCATATCTCATCAACATAGTCACAAATACCTCAAAAGTATCTCCATCAGGGTTTAAATTAGGTCGATCTGTGAATCCATCAGTTCCTTTAATAGGCACTAATTTCCTATATGGGTTTTTGGTGATGTTTCTGGTCTCGTTACCATCAAAATCAGGAATGAATTGCACCATGTTTCTTTCACCATATACTGAGTGATATTTTCGCACCATGGAACTGTCCCCATTTCCTGTATACATAACCTGAGTGTTAAAGAAAGCGTTCTCCTTGGTGTTATTTGGACAAAATCCAACCTTTGGATTGATTGAAGGATTACCTCCCATTGCTGGATCTGTATCCCCCATCATTTTTACGAAAGGAACATCGTAACCTAATAATAAATCACTCACATTACGTTGAACTGTTATGCCACCGAAACCAAACTCCAAAGTCACATAACGAAGATAATTCAAAAGAAGAAGAGGATTTTCAACCAGGAAGTTTTTAGTAAAATTTTGGAAATCATTGTTGAGATAATAAATGAAAGCTTTGGCGTTCATCACTGCATTGAATAAACAATCAAAGGTCAATAATGTCGAAGAAATCGTTTCATTCAACCCCATACGATCTTTATCTGTGACTTCTTTGGATTTGTTGAGCTTCGTCAAATTCAAAAAACCCAAAAATTCAATAGGTTTTGGGAATTTTGTTGGATTCCAATTGCTCACGGAAAATGAACTATTGTAATAACGCCCCTTTAAAATAGGCAAAGGATTTAAGGTGATGGTGCTTTGGCCCCATTGTTTGATAGCAATTTCATTGGCTGAGCAATATTCTGCATCGGCGGAACAATTGTAGAAGTTTTTGATCATGACATTGGTTTCATTCATCAAGGGTCCCCAATAACCAACCTGTGGATCACAAAGTTCAAACATGTTGATTTTGGTGAGACCATGTCTTTGCATAAAATCAAACCAAATGGGGTCTAATGTGTTGAGGCATAAATCAGATAGGAACAACATGGCGGTTTCATCAATGTTTTTCAAATTAATGTCATTATAACATATGGAATCCAATTGGGATTGATTCAAATTGGTCATCGAGTTGTTGAAGAGAACATAGCATATCTTGTTTGGATCCACGCTTTTATCTATCAAATTGGCGTAGAGGCTTTTCGATGTGATATCATCCAACAGGAAATCTTTCACATCCATAAAGCTTGAATAAAAGAATTGTGCTGAAAAGGCACCAAGACCCAATGTTTCTTTGGTGCCCCCCTGAGAAGTCATCAAAGCAAAGTCCACCACGATGTAATCCATATACTTCCAGAAAACATGTGCCTGATAGAGATCCTTAAGCAGGAATTGATCTCTGATTGGCTCCAAATCCTTGAGATCATGACTTTCATCGAAAATGGCCCCTTGCTTGAAAAGAAATTTGAGGTTCCCTTGATGGAACATCAAATGTGGTGATTTCAACCATTTTTTCGGATCACCACTTCTCGCCAACAAATTATAGGCCCATTCAACACCAAAGGTCATGTTTAGATAAGGTGTATCATTTGCGATTTTTTGCAGGAAATAATCTGAATAATAATAACTGATTTCTGGAAATCCTTCAGCAGTGCTATTTGTTGATATGATGGATTTGGAAGCATTCAGACCTCCTGGTGGATTCATGGTGATCCCTTGTTGGCTCCATTGCAAAGCTGCGAGATATTTGCTATCACAAGTCAAATTCGTCTTGTTGACACAATACATGTTGACTATCAAAGTCATCACAGAATCAATATTTAGCTTCAAATTTGACAACAATGGACTCAATCTGGTGTAACTCAAATGGAAATAATCCTTCAACATATTGGTTGTTGCGTTATACAGTCCCTCCTTTGTGGCCTTCACCCAATTCACCAAAGTTGTGGCGTTTTTCCATCCAAACAACGGGTCCTCCCATAACTCATTGGCCTTACTAGGACTGATACCACAATTGGTGAAAAGATCAATTGCTTGTTGCTTCGTGGACATAAACAAGGCGGATATTCCTTGAGCCAACGCCATATCCACGATTTCTGATTCGATCCCCCCAATCATTTGTGACATCGTTTGGATCGAAAGCAAGAATTTCTCACTAATCTGCAATTGATACCAAGCCCCAAATGCGGGCAAATTTGCTACTGTCATCATGTCAGATTCATTGCCTTTGTCTATTTTCTTCATATAATCCCAGAAATTGTAACTGACCACCTCCAAAGAAGAATTTGGCAAATTATAGAAGGAATAATTGAGGAATTCTTGGAATTCTTGATAATCATAGGGCAAGCTTTCTTGCATAATTGGGGTCTCGTTTAGGAATATCGCCTCGTAAGGGTTTTGGAAGTTGAAGAATTGGAAGGTTCGGTAGATCTTCATGTGGGTGTCACCTGGCACCCTGCCCCAGAGATTCGATGTGCCTGGAGTCATAATCACATTGGTTTTGGCCATTTCTAAGATTGCTTTATGGAGAACTATGGGAAGAACCACTCCTAAGATGATGAAGATCAAGGAACAGATTCCGATCGCAATGGTGCAATTTCTGTGAGATTTTTGAGTTTTGAGACACATTGGAAGATTTGATTTTTGGGATTCTTTAAAAATTTAAATTTTTTAGCAAAAAGGAATTACTACATATTTATAGAAAATTAGAAATTTTCGATTAAAATTTAAACTTCTGAACCTTTTTATACTCAAATGAAACATTTTTTTCTTTCTTTCAAAAAATAATTTAAAATTGAAAATATAATGGGACGACCTCATAACCCAAAAAAAAAAAAATTCAAAAATAAATCCGTGATTAATTTTTAACATGATTTGATTTCAATTTTTAACGCTTTTTGTGTAATATTTTTTAATGAAAATTTTCAAACGTTGAAAAGAAATATTTGGCAACTAATAATCCACTTTTTTTTTCAAATAGGTAAATAACAAAAATAAAAAACAAACCTCTATTGAAATTCACGAAAAATTTCGAGTCAGATTTTTTTATTCCCTGATTTTCTTCTGAGAATATAGATTCCTTCAAGGTTGCAGTTCGATCCTCAAGCTTATAAATTTCCTCTTTCATATTACTCAAAATGTAAATGATGCAACAACCAAATGAGATCTATTATAATAAAAATTATATTAAGCTAATGATTTCAAATAAACAACCTTTATTAATAAAAGCAAACATGAAAAAATAATCACAGTCCTTAGAAGCGTAATTTCCATTTGCACTGTTGTAGAGAGGTCCTCTCCCTTCCACCAATACTTTTCCAAAAAATTATTTTTTTTAAATTGATATTCCATTTACCTTTGTATAAATTATGACCCAAGCAAGATCTAAAATCCAAGAAAAAATGGTCAAACCACTTATGTATTTCATGGACTTGACATCCATTTTTTGCAAATAATATAAAACCCAAAAAGATGAACAAATCAATACCTAAATTTACCTTTTTTTAAGTTTAATATACAAAAAAAATCAGAAATTACATCAACAAAAACTGCCCGATTCCAAAATGTCCCCATAATGATAAAAACATAAATTCCAGCCAAAATTAGTAGAGTAATTTCTTTTCTTCTCTTCATTTTAGCTAAGATAAGAAAGAAAAAATTAATAATTTAAAAAAGCCTACCGAAAATGTTTTTCTCATTTTGAATCAATTGAGAAGTTTTTTGCTCATCTCCTTCAGTTGTTAAAGTTAAAGTTTTTCTACGGATATTTTCATTCGCCATTGGTAAAAGGCCTTTGAAAGGTAAATAGAGATGTGCAAGGTCATCTTCCAAATTTTCCAAATCTTCATGAAAGACAAGTATTTGGTCTTCCAACTCTGTTTTCTTTTTTGCTTCTTCATTCTATTTATCCTTTTGAAATAAAATTAGTGATTAAATAGAATATACCGAAACGAAAATCCATTGAAACTCAATCAAAAGCTTCCCTTCCAACTTATCCCCATGATCATCAAACAGATCAATCCAATCTCGATGTATTTCTTGATCATGAATTTGATTTATTTGGATGGATGCATGTGCAAGAGAGTTATTATTAAAATTTTGAGAGACATCTTTAATTAGTATCAAAAGAGTTTCCATACCCGTGTTTATTGGGCTAAGAAAAAAAAACTTATTTTTTATAATGAAATTTATTAGAAACTTACAATTCAAAGCTCTCCCCCCATTTTGGATTCACAGTATCTGAAAATTTGGTTTGGGCATGGATTCCATTGCAATTTAGATAAACAAATGAATTATTAGTAGTTCGCCAATCCAAAGGCATCAATTTCTGGGCTTCTAAGATCGAGACCCTTAAGAGACTGTTGTTTATAGGACGTGGGAAATCTGTTGAAGATTGGTTTTTTTCAATTTCTTGAAGAGTTATATTGTGAGCATCCTTTTCTTGAACCAAAAGTGCTAAATTAATTTCGATGGCTTTGATTTTTTGGGTTAAAATAGCTTCTGCTTCTAAATA
>Ga0302186_10001129_pt1 | contig 22826 bp, 24 predicted proteins | sample II_Bog_E1_2_FD_198782 | JGI IMG/M metagenome (GOLD analysis project Ga0302186, IMG submission 198782) | Peat permafrost microbial communities from Stordalen Mire near Abisko, Sweden - II_Bog_E1_1 | ecosystem: Environmental > Terrestrial > Soil > Wetlands > Peat | place: Sweden: Abisko...
TGTAAATTAATTTCTTATTACAAATTTGATTTATTTTTATGTTTTACAAATTTTATCCTCATTTTTAAAAACCAAACCCAAAAATATTTTTTGAATATGCAAATAATTTTTTTTTAATATATAAAATAAATAAAGGTAACTACAGAATAATTATCATTTTAAATTCAAAAAAAAAATATGGAAACAAAAGCAATCAAACCCCCTTCCAAACGTTCAGCTTCAGTATCCCATCCCCTAATTTTTTATATATCAAACTCTCATATTTACAGGGAAGAGTGGAAAGACATGAAAAAGCCATGGAAAAATATCGAAATTACCAAATAAGCAAGGAAGGCGTGGAGAAACTTTCTGAAATGATCAAAGTATGATAATTTTTGTAAATCTTCAATAAAATCCTATTAAAAAGGGAGAAAAACAAATAACTCATATACCGAAACCTGGCGAATTTGTTGTGATCAGTTCTGGGAAAAAAGAGGACAGAAACCCTGTTTTAAGTGTTCCATTGAAAGAACTTTTGGACGTAACTCAATAAAAATCATCATTTTTTAATTAAAATCCTAGGGGACCAAGACCTTTTCTGATATAAAGAACATTCAACATCAAAGATTGATGAGTCCAAATGAATATATTCAAACTCCAAGCGTTTTTTCAAGACCCATGACTGGGAAATATCAAAGGTCGATAGGTGAAGATGAAAAAGTGATAGAAGATTTGGAATTTTCTGAGATTTATGACGAAAACAAGGAAGTCGAGACGAAGAAAACTGACACTTCGAAATTGACTTTGACTAGAAACCTGAATTTCATAGTGAAGAAACAACAAAAGCAATTTATGAACCCTTCATCAAGGTAAAATTTTTAATTCTTTTATGAATTTTATGAATTTGATGATAATTTTTATTAAATTTCCATGAATTTCTTTGATAAAAAGAGTAATAAACCATGTGATTGAGGAAATAGAGCCGAAAAACAAGCTTCTGACAACTCCAAATGAGGATTTAAAGAAATTGACACGCATCCAAAGTTCTCAAACTCGTTTCAGGTGAAATAATAAATCTCCTTCTCTTCAAAAACCTTTCCTTTTTCTTTTTCTTGCATTATTTTAGATCTGCAAAATCCTCTCTCAAAATGGCCAGACCTCTTTCTTCGAAATATATCATTGACAGTTTGCGTTTCGAGCATTCTGGTCAATTCATTAATTCCACAAGTAAAAAAATCCCATAAAATCTAATTATTTAATGTTTTTTTTCAATAGCATTACAAAACGCATTGACCTACGATAAAAAGGCACTGAGAAAAAAAACCAACAGTTATACTGTGATTTCCAAAATCAAGAAGCCTCCAAAATATATCACTGGGTTCCAAATCGTCGACCTTCAGAAAATGCGTCTTGAAGAACAAAACGCTCCTCGTTATGTCCATGATCAACTTAAAAGCCCCTTCCTTTATGAAAACCCCCTGGCAGAAGTCCTCATTCAAAAAGCCTTGAATCTGCCTTTCCCTAAACCTTTAGAACAACCCTATGAAAAAAGGGAGTTTTTTTTCCCATTGGAATATTATACGATCGTAGATGATGAAGAATTGGCTCCTGAGGAACTTTTTAAGAAGTTTAAAGGAAATCAGGGAAATAAGAAAATCAAAGGCTTTTCCAAATGGTTTGAAAACAACGGGAAATTCGAATGGAAATCCTGCGAAATCATTGGATTTGATAAAACCGAAGAGAAGTTCGAAATCAAATGGGATCATAATCAAAAAGCCAAGAAAGTTACTAGAGTTAACCTGCGATTTGAAGAAGAAACCCAATCTGATTATGAGGATAAATTAGCCAGAGCTGAGAAATTCAGAGAATTGTCAGAAATCTTCTTCAGATATAATTATGTCATTGATCAAATGAAATCCCCCACTAATTTCATGAAAGAAGAGACTCTCGATCGCATCACATTTTTGGCCTGTGTAATTTTCTCTAGACCATTAATTTCATTATTATTAATATTTTAAAAGGGGTTCAATTATAAGATAAATCTGAACAGAGATATATTGAAATTCCTTGAAAGTCCTGCTTCTGAGAGATATAATTGCAAGAGATATCTGATGCCTTTATTCCTAAACATCATTTCAAATAACACAAAGAAAGAAACCAATGTAGAGATTCTTGCCAATAGCTTCAAAATCAAAGGCTTCAACCTTGATTTATTAAATGAATTGGTCAAAGAAATCAAAGAAAGCTTCATCAGAGCCAATCATGTCATTGAATTTAATGTCGCATTGCCATATTCAGAGCTTTATCGACCTATTTTCGAGCCTTTTCTCGATGAAGAAATGTTCATTCCACTTATTGAGAAACCCACACCTGAAACTGATGAAAATGGATGTTTAGATGTTGGATATGAAGAATATAGTCCTAAAGTCTTTTTGAATTTGGTGAGAATTTCATAAATTTTAATAATTTAAAGAATGTTTCTTCTAGGTTAAAAAGGCCTCGAAAATATTACATCAAGCCTCAACGAAAAAATTGAACACTCTGCTTTCTTTAAATATAAGTCTTCAACATTTCAACTCTTTATTCTTATTTTTGGAGACTTATCATAAGTTTTTTCCTAATTTCCAATAAAAATTACTTAGAAATCTGCTAAATTAGGCCATTTTTCATGGAAGAATTCTTCAAATTGCAAGAAAGCAAAAGTAAGGAAATCATCAGAGATTTCAAATCTAGGATGTATGACACACATTTCGAAATCATGGACATGGTGGAAGATGAAATTCGTGCCATGAAGAAAAGAAACGAAGAAAGAGCACTTAACATAGTCATAGAAAGTGAGCGGAAATTAGCTGAAGAAAAAGAACTTCCTCTAGATATAGCCAACAGTCTTAAGAATTTCCAAAAGCTTGTGAATATGATTTTAGAAAGAGCTGCTCGAAAGTCAATTCCTTTGTTAATTAAATAAATCCATATTTTTCTCTGCAGAATCTATGAAATGTCTATATATCGACTTATCAATGATTTCTTTAGGATCGGAAGGAAAATTGAAGATCGGATGCTTCATTTTAAAATGGAAGACGGATTGAAAGATTATTCCATGTTATTGAAATTCCAAAATCTCACAAAATTCGACAAATTCGACATAACCCATCCTCAATTAGAGGTCTGATATATATTATCATTTTATCTATCATATTATCTCTATATATTATATATCATATTATCTATATTATATATATTATCATATTATATTATATTATCATGTTCTCTTATCTATCATATTATATTATCATATTATATCTCATTATATTATTATATATATAATATGATATATATAATATCATAATATATATATGATATTATATATATCATATATATATTCTCTAAATCATATTATATATATATCATATTATATAAATGATATTATATATATCATATCTCTATGTCATATTTATTATCATATTTTATTCTATCATATTATATATCTTAAATTCATAATAAATAGATCATTTTGAATTATAATGATGAGTTCAAATTAGAATTCCAACCCCCGCTTAATGAATGGAAAGAAAGGATCCTTAATATGGTCAATACATCGAGAAAAGTCCTCGGCACAATAGAGAGCTTGAAATCCAAGGAAATCGGGTCGGCAAGAGAAACGAATTTGATGAAGGTGTTTTTTGAAGAAGACCCGTTGATCCATGAGACTAATGAGAAATTTGAGAGGATATTGAACTTTTTAATTGAAATTCCTGTGTTATTGGAGAGGAAAATGGAGAGTTTTACCTATTTGCATGAGAACTCTGTCGAGGCTTATAAAAAGAAGTTCAAGAAATGCCATTTCCATGATTTTGAGAATGAAATCAAAAAGATTAAAAGTCTTCAAAAGGAATTAGAAGAATGTCTATTCTCGAATAAAATCGCAACAGGCTTGTTTTTAATAGATGTTGAAACTATCAAAGTACCTATTAATTTCTTATATATTTAGAGAAAATCATCATTTTTTCTTAAGAAAACTAACCAAAAGAAGCTTTCTGAACTATTCCAAGTTCTCAATGAGGTGCTTCTTTCCAAAATCAACCATGAAAACACCAAACTTGAAGATGAAGTCAATAAAATCCTGACTGATTTGAAGAAAACGCCTAAAGATATAGAAGAAATGCATGAACTTCGGACCTTCGCGAAAGTCAAACTGCCAGAAATTTTAATTGAAATCAACCAGAAAATCGCTTCAATTATGAATAAAATGACTTTATTGGATGAAATGGGTCAGAAGCTCAGTCCAGAGGATTTCGCGAAATGTTGGGCTTCATTTGGACATCCACTTCGTTTATTTAAGCGAAAGGAGAAATGTTTGGGTGCGATGGGGAACAAAGAAAGGGTTTTTATTGATGATCTCATGAAACAACAAGGTGAATTAGCTCTAGAGATCCAAAATTTGCGAAATGACTTAGAAATCCTGATGAAAGCAGGAGATATGGAGAATTATGAGAAGATTTCAAATGATTTTTTAGATATCGGAGAACGCATAAACAATTCAACCAAAGAAGGGGAAATCATTAATAGAAGAGAGGAAATTCTGAATTATAAACAAAGTGATTATGTGGAAATCGAAAAGATCAGAAAAACTTATTTACCTTATAATCAGGTCTGGAGTTTGGCTAGAGACTCTCATTTCAAATTATATACACATTTGAATAGCAATTTGAATACTTTGGAAAGAGATACTGTGACTTCTGAAGTATTGGAATCTTGGAAGGATTTGTTCAAAAAGGAGAAAACTACCTTTAAATTAGTGCCTCATATGTTGAAAGTGACTACTGCTGTGAGGAAGGAGTTTGAGAAGTTTAAGCCTTATTTACCATTGATCAATGATTTGAGGAACCCGGCGTTGAAGCAGAGACATTGGACACAATTGGCTGTGATTATGAAAATTGAAGGGGAGGAAACAGCTACGTCGTTGAAATTGCAGGATCTGCTTGATAAAGGAATCATGGATATCAAAGATCAAATTAGAGATATTAGCGAAATCGCATCAAAAGAATATAGCTTTGAAAAGGTTCTTATTTTTATTGATTTATGCATTTTGGTTTTTTTATTGAATCGTTATTGAATCGTTATTGATTTTTATTTGATTTTTATTGATTTTATTTGATTTTCTTTTGATTTTCATGATTTCTTATTGATAATGTATTGATTTTATTGATTTCTATTGATTTTTAATTGATTTTATTCATCTTCATTGATCTTTTTATTGATTTTGATTGAATTTCATTGATTTTTTATTGATTTTCCCTCATATTTATTGATTTTTCCTCATATTTATTGATTTTCTCTCATATTTATTGATTTGCTGTTATATTTGAACTAAAAAATATTTTCTTTTTTAGATTTTGACCAAAATGAAAAAGGAATGGAAAGACATAAAATTCGAGTTGACTCCTTTCCGTGACACAGGTTGTCATATTCTCAAATCTATTGAGACGATAATGGACAAGCTTGATGAAGACATCACCAAAATGAACACAATTTCTGCTTCTCCTTATATCAAATTCCTCCTTGGAGATGTCAATGCCTGGCGTAACACTCTAGTCAAGGCACAAGATATCATAGAAATCTGGTGTAAAGTCCAGAAATCATGGCAATATCTCCAACCTATCTTCTTTTCTGAGGACATAATTACGAATATGGATCAAGAAGGCAAGAAATACTCAATAGTTGATAAGATTTGGAGGACTGTTATGCAACAAACCTTACAATACCCGACAGTTCTAGATAGTTGTTCCCAGAATAAGATCAAAGAAACCTTTGAAACCTGTTTGGAACAATTGGATTCTGTGATGAAAGGATTGAATAAATTCCTTAATGAGAAAAGGTTAGCGTTTCCGAGGTTCTTCTTCTTGTCGAATGAGGAGTTGTTATCGATTTTGGCACAAGCTAGAGAACCCAAGGCTGTTCAAAGATATCTGTCGAAATGTTTCGAAGGGATTGAAGCTTTAACTTTTGAAGAGGATTTGAAAATCACTCAATTTCATTCCAACGAAATGGAAACCATTGATTTCATACAACAAATTTCGCCTTTTAATCAAGAAAATCAATTGAAGGGAGTTGAGGAATGGCTTGGTGAAGTAGAAAAATCAATGAAATTGACTTTGAAATCAATATATGTCAATGCGTTGCAAAGCTTCAAACCCACAGATCGAAAAAAATGGTTATTTCAATGGCCAGCTCAGATTTCCGTGATTTGTGAACAAACTATGTGGACGAATTCCGTGATTCAGGCGATTCTCAATTCCAAGAAGAATCCTGAAACTTATCAGATTCTATTCAATCGTTTAGAAGCGGAATTACAGGAAATCGTTGAACTTGTGAGGGTGGAAACCAATAAAAGAAACACGATAACACTTGGAGTTTTGGTGGTGATGGAAGTTCATGCGAAGGTTCTTATAAATTTTCATTGAAATGGACTTATATTAGATTTTATTTTAAAATATTTAGGATGTTCTTTATAAGCTTTGGAAGGAAGAAATCAAAGATCTTCAAGACTTTGAATGGTTGAGTCAAATGCGTTATTATCATGAAAATTCTGACCTTTCCGTGAAAATGGTCAACACAGAGCGTAAATACGGCTTCGAATATCTTGGAAATCAGACTCGTCTCGTGATAACTCCTTTAACCGATCGTTGTTATCGAACCCTGATGTCGGCTTTACAAATGAATTTGGGAGGTTCTCCAGAAGGTCCAGCAGGCACAGGCAAAACTGAAACTGTGAAGGATCTAGCCAAGGCCTTAGCGAAACATTGTATGGTCTTCAATTGTTCAGATAGAATCGACATTTTTGGTATGGCCAAATTTTTCAAAGGTTTATGCGCTTGTGGTTCTTGGGCTTGTTTTGATGAATTCAACAGGATCGAACTCGAGGTTTTATCAGTCATAGCTCAACAAATCCTTACAATTCAAACTGCGATCCTTAAGGAAGCAACCTATTCCAAGGCCAGACAATTCACTTTCGAAGGAACCACATTGACTTTAGATTCTTCCTGTGCGATTTTCACTACTATGAACCCTGGATATGCCGGTCGTTCTGAGCTCCCTGATAATTTGAAGGCTTTATTCAGGCCAGTGGCTATGATGATTCCGAATTATGCGATGATCAGTGAAATTTCATTATATTCATATGGATATATGGATGCTAGGAATTTGGCTATAAAAATCACACAAAGCTTGAAATTAGCCTCAGAACAATTATCTACTCAAAGTCATTATGATTTCGGGATGAGAGCTATTAAATCGATTATCATGGCAGCTGGGAATTTGAAGAGACTTAATGAAGAAGGGTTAAATGAAGAGATTCTGGTATTAAGAGCCATCAGTGATTGTAATCTGCCGAAATTCACTAGTCAAGATATTCCTTTGTTTAATGCTATTATCTCAGATTTGTTCCCACATGCCGAAAAACAGGAAAGAGAATATGGGATCTTATCAGAAAGCATCAAGGAAATAGAAAAAGTCAAGAATTTGAAGATAAATGAGGTATTTTCTTCTAAAATCTAAATTATTAATATAAACTAGAAAATATATACGAAAATCATTGAACTTTATGAAACTATCAGAGTCAGACATGGAGTCATGATTGTAGGTGACACTCTTTCTGGCAAAAGCACGTAACCACCATTTTTTAATAAATCTACTTTTTTTTTCTCTTTAAATTCTTTATTTTCCCTCCTTTTCGCTCATTATTTCAAAGTATACTCGACACTTTGGCATCTTCTCTCGAGCTAAAAAGCAAACGAGAACTTCAATTAATGCCTATCCTCACATTTCCTGAACCTATCAAAACCATTGATCCTATTCCTCCAGAAGCTATTCATAATAATCTAATCAATCCCCAGGTTGTGCCCATAGACGTTGAATCTGATAGTCCCTCACGAATTATATCGAATTATCAGAAAGTAATTCGTTTCAATTTGAACCCGAAAGCCATCACTGATAAGTTGCTTTATGGTGAAAACGATCAGACTTCCAATGAATGGCATGATGGAATATGTGCTCGAATTTTCCGTGATTGTTTCGAGGAAAAGCCCATGAATTTAAAATGGATTGTTTTTGATGGTCCGGTTGATGCTTTATGGATTGAGAATTTGAACACAGTTTTGGATGATAATAAGAAATTATGTCTTGCGAATGGAGAAACGATAAAAATGACTGAAAACATGAATGTGATGTTCGAAGTGGAGAATCTTGCAGTGGCTAGTCCTGCCACAGTGAGTCGATGCGGGATGGTATATCTAGAGCCTGAGATAGTGGAATTAGAAGCGTTTTTTAATTCTTGGGTGCTAGGATTGCCTGTGAATTTTATCCATGAAGATTCTATGGTTTTATTTAAGGAGTTATATCTTAATGGTTTTTTATCAATGTTGGAGTTGAGTATGAAGGAATTTACTTTTGCATTTGAGGGGAAAATGGGTGAACAATGGCTGGTGTTGAATTGTTTGAAGTTATTTGAAGGGTTTCTTTTGAAGGATCAGACTAAAGAAGAGATAATGCAGAATCTACAAATCGAACATGAGAAGGAGATGTCAAGATTAGCAGCTTTGAAATTAGAAGGCAAAGAAGATATAACTTCAGAGATGAAGAAAGCTCTTAAATTATCTCCCAAAGAAAAAACAGAATTTTTCGGGTTGTTCTATTTAGCTGTTGTCTGGTCTTTGGGGGTCGTTTTAGATGAGAAAAGCTCAGTGTTATTTGATAAATATCTCAAGATGAATATGAAGAAAATGATGAATAGTAATAAGGAAATAGGTGCTGAAGGGCTTCCTCCTGATGATATAAATATCTATGAATTGAATTTCTTAGTTGAAAAAAGACAATGGGTTTTATGGAAACCAGTCAATGAAATCAAATTATCTCAAGACCTACGATTCCATGAGATTTATATCCCAACTAGAGATAGTATTCGAGTCCAAAGTCTCATAAAAAGACTTTTAACTCATAATTTTGCGGTTCTTATTATGGGCAAAACTGGTACTGGCAAAACCTTAAGCATCAAAAGAATTCTCTTAAATGATATGGATATGAATAGATATTTACCCACATTAACGACCTTTAGCGCCAACACCAAAACCAATCAAGTTCAAGACGTTCTTGAAGGCAAAATCGAGAAAACCAAACGCAAAAAAGGAGTCTTCGGGCCTCTTTATGGCACTAAAAACATCATTTTCATCGATGATTTGAATATGCCTAATAAAGATGAATTCGGGTCCCAACCGCCTTTGGAATTGATTCGTCAATGGTTCACCTTAGGCGGATGGTATGATCGGAAGAGTCTCGAATATAAGAATATCGTGGATATTCAATTCGCAGCGGCTATGGGCTTAGGCCGTGCCCGTGTTTCCAATAGAATTCTTCGGCATTTCAATATAATTTATCAAAACGAACTCGATCAGGAAACGATGTTTCAAATAGCAAAGGCGATCCTAGATTGGGGTTTATATAATTATGTTGATAAATTGAAATTTATGGTGCCAAGTCTCACGAAACTTTCCTTGAAGATGTATAAGCTAGTTTCTAAGGAATTCTTACCATTACCTAGAAAATCACATTATCTTTTTAATCTGAGAGATATGATGAAGGTCTTACAGGGTTTATTAGCCGTTCCTGCGAATAAATATGAGGCTATGTCGGATAATAAAAGAAAAATGTTGAAACTTTGGCTTCATGAGAATTTATGTGTATATTATGATCGATTGGTGGATGAAAAAGATCAGACTTTATTCATAAAATTGATGAATTCCTGTATGATCGAGGAAATGAAGCTTCAAATCAAGGAGTTTTTCGATAATAACGAAAATTGGAAGATTTCTCAATTAATTTTCGGGAATTTCCTGGAACCTCATGCTGTGATCAAATCCTATTGCGAAATCGAGGATAAAGCTAAATTCAAGAGTTTGATTCATGAATATATTGAAGAATTCAACACTTTGGCTAAAAACAAGTTGGATATTGTTTTATTTGAAGATGCTTTGAATCTTCTCGCGAGAATCAATAGGATTTTAAACCAGCCGTTTGGAAATGCATTATTAGTGGGCTTAGGAGGTAGTGGTAGGCATTCATTGACGCGATTAGCCACTTATATGCAGGATTATCAATTATATGAAATTGAAATGGATAGAGATTTCAGTCAGAATGAATGGTATGAGTATTTAAAGGAAATGTTGAAATCTGTAGGTTTACATGATAAACAGGCAGTATTTTTGGTTTCAGATGCGAATATAGTGAATGAAAGCTTTTTGGAGGATATTAACAATTTACTTAATAATGGAGAGATACCAAAATTATATAATACTGATGAGAAAGAAAATGTGAGCTTATATTAATACTTTCTTAATTATTTAACTTTTTTCTAATTAATTTCTTTAGTTATATAGTGATTTGAAAGATGCGGCTGAGAAGCAAAACAAGAAGAATTTGACTTTATTGGGATTATTCGAGTTCTTTGTTAACACATGCAAGCTCAATCTTCATATAGTCCTTTGTTTGAACCCTATAGGCGATAAATTAAGACTGAGATTGAGGAACTTCCCTTCGTTTGTGAATTGCACTTCAATCATCTGGCTGAACCAATGGTCTGATGATGCCTTATATTCTGTGGCTACTCATTTCCTTGAGGATCAAGATGAGGGGTTCAAGATCGAAGATCCTGAGAATTTGAGCAAAATAGCGAAAATTTGTCTGAATTTCCATTCAACTGTTGATATAATGTCAAAGGTTTATTTCCAGGAACAGGGGAAATATAATTATGTCACTCCGATTAGCTATATTCAATTATTGCAGAGATTCAGGGGTTTATATACTAAGAGCTTGAAAGACAAGGAAAATAGAAAAATGACTTATTTGAATGGGGTGGAGAAATTGGATCAATGCTCCGTGATGGTCGTGACCATGAGTCAGGAATTGGAGAATTTGAAACCAATTCTCATTCGGAAGACCAAAGAAACTGATGAAATCATGAAGGTTTGTTTTTTTTAATCATTTTCCTTGATTTTTCATTCATTTTGAATTATTTTTCATTGATGATTTTTCATTGATTTTTCAATGATTTTTCATTGATTTTTTCATTTTGAATTATTTTTCATTGATTTTAATCATTTTCCTTGATTTTTCATTGATGATTTTTCAAATTATTTTTCATTTATTTTTCATGATTTTTCCTAATATTTTCCTAATATTTTCCTTATATTTCCTAATATTTTCCTCATTTTCCTAATCTTTTCATGATTTTGCATAGAATGTGGAACGAGAAACAGGAGAAGCTGAGAAACAACGTTTGAAAATCCAAGATGATGAGATAGAAACCGCTAGAAAGGCAGATATAGCAGCAACGATCCAAGCCGAATGTAAAGAGAAACTATCGGAAGCGGAGCCTGAATTGGAGGCAGCAATGGAGGCCTTGAAGACCTTAAAAATTCAAGATTTCGTCGAAATCAAATCCCTCTTAAAACCTCCGATTCCAATCCGAATAACCATGGATGCGGTTTGTATAATGATGGATAGAAAGCCAAAGAAAACCCAAGAAGTTTCTAATAATTTCTAATAAAAATCTTAACATTTTTCTCATAGAAAGATGAAGATTATTGGGAAGAAGCTAAAAAGCTCTTGAATGAGCCAGGGAAATTCATAAAATCATTAGAACTTTATAAACGAGACAATATTCCAGAGAAGGTGATTCAGAAAATGACGAAATTCCTTGAAGCGAACCCGAAATTCCAGCCTCATATCGTGAAAAACGCATCTGTGGCCGCGGAAGGTCTATGCAAATGGGTTCGAGCGATCTATAAATATTATCATGTATTCAAGGCGATAACCCCATTGAGAGAAGATTTGGATAGAGCGAATATGGCTTTACAACAGGCCACTGATGAATTGAATTCGAAGAGGAGACTTTTGATGGACGTGGAAGAGAAATGCAAGGATTTAAGAGACAAATTCGAGGCGGAGAACTTCGCGAAACAGAAGCTGAAACTTCAAATCTCTGAATGCGAAATGAAGATGATAAGAGCTAAGAAATTGACTTCTGGATTGGGAGGAGAAAGAGAATTATGGTTGAATGAAGCTAAGAAAAATGAGGTCGATATATCTAATTTATTAGGAGATATGCTTCTAAGTGTGGGCTTTATCTCATATTTAGGAGCTTTCACTGGAAGCTATAGACAAAAAATTATAACTGATAATTGGATTTTGAAGATTTTGGAAGAAGGCATCAAATGCACTCAACCGTTTAATTTTATCAATCAATTGGGAAATCCTTTGGAAATACAAATGTGGCTATTTAATGGATTGCCACTTGATAATGTGTCGGTGGAAAATCAATTAATCATGAAAAATTCAGATAGATGGCCACTTATTATTGACCCGCAAAACCAAGCAAGGAAATTTTTGAAAAGATTTGAAACGTTACAAGATGAGAAGAAACTTGTCGTGGCCAAAGCTGGGAAATTCATGGAAAAACAATTGGAACAGGTTAATCTTTTATTACAAATTTTTTTAAATATTTTCTCAATTGTTTGTCAAATTTTTCTAATTTTTTCTCTAAATTTGATTTCTTTTTATAATTTAGTCGATCCGAATGGGTTTTGTTCTAATCATAGAGAGCATCGGAGAGACTTTGGATCCAATTTTGGATAACGTCCTGCTGAAAAACGTTCAAAAGCGTGCGGGTCTCGATTCGATTATTCTAGGTAACAACGTGATAGAATATAATTCTGATTTTCGTCTTTATCTGATAACTACATTGCCAAATCCTCATTATATGCCTGAAACGATGACCAAGATAACTTTGATAAATTTCTCAATAACAAGTGAAGGTTTAAAAGATCAACTTCTATCGATTTTAGTAAAGGAAGAAGAGCCTAAAGATGAAGATGAGAAGATTCGTATGATTCAAGAAAATGCAGAAAGTCGAGAATTAAAAAAAAAACTCGAAGATGAGATCTTGAGTTCTTTAAGTAAAGCAGATAGTGCCAAGCTTTTAGATGATGAGATTTTGATAAAGAATTTGACAGAATCGAAATCGAAATCCGAAGAAATGGAAAACAAGATTTCTGCTTCGAAATCTACTGAAGATCGGATCAATGCCACTAGAAATATCTATGAACCAGTGGCCAATTGTGCTTCCAATCTTTATTTCACAGTTCTTCAATTGAATAAATTGGATCCGATGTATCAATTTTCTTTGGATTTCTATTTACGGATCTTCAGAAATGCTATAAAGATCGCGGAAAAGCCACCGCAGAAGAACCCATTGAAACGAGTTGGGTTTTTATTGGAAAGTTTTAAGAAATTGATCTATTATGAGATAAATCGTTCGATTTTCGTGAAACATAAGCTTTTATTTGCTTTGATGATAACTTTAGCTCAATTGAAGACGAATAATCTGCTTAATCTTGAGGAATTTCAATTCTTCACTACTGGAGTTTCATCCAATCCAATCAATGATAAGGACTTTCCGAACCCTTCTACAGATGATTTTTCAGAAAAAATATGGGAAAACATCCTACATTTATCAAATATTCAGAAATTCAATGGTATAGTCAAAAATATCATTAAAAATAAAGGCTTATGGCTTGGTTTTATGAAGGATATTGAGACTGGGGCAGCTAAAAAGGCTCCTAATCCTTATAATAACCTGCAGAATTTCTCTTATTTGCTTCTAACGAAATGTCTCAAGCCTGAGTTTCTAATTAGAAACATCAAGGAGTTCATCCAAATTGAATTAGGTGATTCTTTCATAGAAAACCCTATAATTTCCTTAGACAGTTCATATAAAGAGTCTTCTAATCAAATCCCATTAATTTTCTTGTTATCTCCTGGTGATGACCCCCAAGACGAATTGAAGAAATTCGCTCAAGACAAATCCCGCATCTTGATTCCTCTTTCTTTAGGCAAAGGCCAAGGTGAAAACGCTGAGAATAACATCAAAGACGCAGTGAAAAACGGCTATTGGATCTTATTGCAGAATTGTCATTTGGCTTTAAGTTGGTTGCCTAGACTTGAGGTGCTAGCTGAAGAAATCGCATTAGATGCGGAAAGGAAGAAAGTTCATAGTGAATTCAGGTTATGGTTGACATCTTTTTCCAATGAGAATTTCTCCCGCTATTTATTACAAGAAAGTGTCAAGATCACGAAAGATCCACCGAAAGGGATTAAATCGAATTTGATGCAATTATATAGTAATATGAATTCGACGAAAAATGAGAGGAATTTTTTTGCAGCATGTACGAAACAAGAGGAATGGCAGAAATTGTTCATGGGACTCTGTTTTTTCCATGCGTTGATACGAGAAAGAAGGAGGTTTGGGCCCATTGGATGGAATATTTATTACGATTTCAATGATTCCGACTTCAAGATTTCTATGAGACAATTACAACATGTGTTAAACACCTATGATATGATACCATTCAAGGCCTTGATTTATCTCACTGGGGAATGTTATTATGGTGGGAAGGTCACAGATGATTGGGATCGAAGGGTTTTGAATGAGATTTTGAAGAGTTTTTACAATGAAATTATAATATATGAGGATTATAAATTTTCTGGAGTGAACGAATATCATATACCTGATGGGATGAATCTAGAGACTGCTATAGGTTTTATTGAGCAGGTAAATATATAATAAATAAATAAATAAATAAATAATATTCATATTCCATTCATAATAAATTTTATATAGCTTCCTGAAAGAAATGACCCTGAGTTATTTGGATTACATGAAAACGCAGCGATATCTTCAGCTTTATTAGAAGGCGATTTCGTAGTAAATAGCTTATTGAACATAAATCCAAAAACTTCTGATGGAACTTCAACTGATAAAAACAAGACATTATCGACTCTTTCCAAAGACATCTTACATTCATTACCTCAGTTGTTTATCATAGAGGAAATACTTAGGAAATATCCGACCTCATATTATGAAAGTATGAACACTGTTTTGGTTCAGGAATTGATGAGATATAATACATTGATAAAGACCATTCAATTATCTTTGCTTGATTTAAATGCGGCTTTGGATGGACAAAAGGTTATGACAGCCGAACTTGAAAAATTAGGTGAAAGTCTTTTAAATAACTGTCTTCCAAGCATATGGGCTGATAAATCTTACCCTTGTCTCAAACCTTTGATGAGTTATATCTTCAAAGATCTACAAAAGAGAATCGATATGTTTAAGGAATGGATTAATAATGGCATCCCGATAGTCTTTTGGGTATCAGGGTTTTTCTTCACACAATGCTTCTTCACTGGAGTACTACAGAATTATGCGAGAAAAACGACTATTCCTATTGATAAATTGACCTTTGATTATTTGGTTATCGATCAGAAGCAAGAATTCCAGGCCCCTCCTTCAAAAGGATGTTATATAGAAGGATTGTTTATGGAGGGTTTATTATTATTTTCATATTAATAATATTTAATGGCCTTTTTGATAGGAGCGAGATGGAATGAACAGAGTCATAAAATTGATGAGGCACTTTTTAAACAGTTGTATCAAAAAATGCCGATCGTAAAGAATTTTGAATAATTAATTTATTGATTGGGTTTGAATGAAATTTAGATTTGGCTGATTCCAAAAGAAAAAGTGGAAAAAGATAATGAAAACAATGAAGCGACCTTCTTGTAATTAATAATAATAAAAACTAAAATTAGGATTTTATTTGCTTTAGATGCCCTGTCTATAAGACCTTGGAAAGAAAGGGAGTTTTATCTACGACTGGTCATTCAACAAACTTCGTAAATAAATTTATTGATTATTATTAACATTTCTTCATGAAAGATTCTGGCAATGAGACTACCTTGCGAGGAGAATGAAAGCCATTGGGTTAAAAGAGGAGCGGCAATGATAACACAATTAAATGATTAAAAAAACATATATTTTTGAGATTTAATTAATGTTCTAAATTTTCAAGAATTTTTTTTTTCTGATATGCAGGTTTAATGTGAGCATTTGTTATAATTGATTTTTTTGGGAAATTTATTATAAAATAAATCATTTTAAGGGATAAATTTTTGAAGACCCAATTTTAAAAGTACTTTTGGTTTTAATATAAATGTTTATAAAAAAAAAATTTTTTTTTTTTAAATAACGATTTATTGGACTCCATTTTGATTATTTTTTATTTGATTTTTAAAATAAACTCTCAAATATTTCTTAATATATCAGAAAAATAAATGGAACTACCCTTAAAAAAATTTAAAATATCAACCAAGAAAAAAGAAAATCCGGTTTCCAAGCCAACAGCCCAACTTTCTGCATTATCCAAAGTAAAAGCCCCCTCAAAACGCAAAATAAAATCACAACTCCTAATCGAAAAACTTTCAAATCAAATTAATGGCTGTTAAGGGACTTTCTAATATTGTTAATCTCGACAATTTTGTTTTAGAGCAGTTTCAATGTTCGAGACGACATCTTATTTCCGTTTAAACCGCCTGATCACAACCCGTTCAAAATTCAAATACAAAGATAAGATCGATTATTTTAAGGCGGCTATTCTCTTAATAAATCTTATTTTTTCCTCTAGATGACATAAGAACTCGAATATTAATGAATCCTGAAAGGCCCGAATTCGATGTGTATTTATGGAACGATGAGCGAGGAACAGACGGAATTCAAAAGGAAGAAATTTAGATCGATTTTGCATTGGATGGCCTCCAAAATCGGTTTGCATTGTTGTTATCCCCTAATTTTCCTTTTTTCCTAGGAACATGTGCTTTGAACTTGCGCGGCTTTCTCCGATAAAATGGATGAAATTCGATAATTTCTCTGATAAATACTAAAAAATACTTTAAAACGGTATATAACACGCAAATTGAAGTTTTGGAGGCTTTTTTTAAAAAAATGATTCTCCACCTGACAAACAGAGTAAATATTATTCATATTACTTTTAGTCAGGTTTTACATTTTTCGAGGAGTTTCAACAATTCGCCAAAAATTTCAAATTTAAGAAAAATAGCTCAAATATCACTCAGTACCATTTTTATATTATATATTTTTATCGCAATTTGCTTTGATCTCATTTAATTTCCTTTAAATTAGCTGATGTTTTACATCGAGGCGAAATTGAAAACGTATTTGCAGAAATGGGTTTCTTTCTTTTCTTTGTTTTTTCGTAAATAAAATTCTTCATTTGTTAGTTTTTCTTCGTTCCGCACGATTCCTCTGATGCCGACGTGAAACGAAGTCCCAAAAAATCAGCCCATCCCGAAGTTTTTAAATTTCCCTCCAGAGCCAGTCAAATAAGATTAGACCCAAAAGAGGTTCCTTGAAGAAAAAATATTTTGAATTAAAACTTAGTCTCAGAAACATCAAAACACAAAAGTTCTGCATTATTAGAAATACCAAAACACAAAAATTCCGCATCAGAAACATAAAAAAAATCCCCTCGTGTGATAGAATCTCTCACAGGAATAGAAGAAGGTCATAATAAGATAATAAGGGGAATGAAGAGAAGCCGGAATTGTATAAAATAAATTAGAAGACGATCTTATATTCCGCATAATAAATCCTCGCTTTTCAAGCAAAAATCAATCGGATCATCCCACGATATAAATCAGAAGGAAACGCTCAAGAGCCTTTATAAAAAAAAAATTCCAGAACAAAAAGCACCAAAAATCTATCAAAAATTCAAAAAACACAAAAAATGAGAAATCAGATCGATCCGATAGCAACAGCAAAGCGACCTCTTTTTCCCTGATAAAAACCAAGCAAATGTTTTACGATGATGAGACAAGAAGGTTGAAAACCGCGTTTTCAAGAAGGGAAATTGATGAAGCTGCTGATGAAAAGTTTATGGGCAGCTCTGAGCTTATCCCTTTCAGTTAAAAGGAAATCAGACCCATAAAAACGAATATTTTTTGTGGATTATCCGAATATTTTTTAAAAATATTTTAAATAAAAAAAAATATAAAAATTTTAGATGCTCACAAAATCGAAAAACAAAAATTTGTAAATGAATTGTTGTTGTTAAGTCACATCCAAATAAAATTCCAGCTACATTAGAAGAATTTACGAAAAAAAAATAGCGATATTAAATGAATAAATTCTTAAGAGACAAACAATTCAAAAAATATCTCAATATAAATTCAAATCCAATCACTGAAACTAAATTAAAGAGCAATGCTTGAAAGAGTCACTTCGCCATTTTTTCCCTTCTGATTTTTCCTTATTCTCCTTGATTTTGGCTTTGAACTCTTCAATTAGCTTAGTGTGGCGTCCCATTTCTAATGGTCCTGGAACATAGGTATTTTGGGGTGCTGGCTGTGCTGGTCCTAGCACCATTCTTCGCCATTCATCTGAAGAAACCTCTGAAGCCTGTTGATTCTTTTATTTTGAAATTAAAGAAAAATAATTTGATGTTTTTAAGACTTCATATGATTTCAATTCCTCACTCTTCGGTTCTGACTGTCTTGGTGAATTCATTTTTTTGAGCTTAAATGACCGAACTAGTCTTAAGAAAATATTAAATTTTGAAAAATTCAAATTACTTGCGCCAAATACCAAGCTGTATTTGGATCGCATGGCCAAAATAATAAATTCGTTTGAAGCGAAATTTTTTGATTTTAAATTCATCCTTTGATATAATCTTTATTATCAAAAAAAGAAATAAATAAATGAAAAAAACGAAGTGTTTAGAAATAAAGACCATCAAATTCCCAAAATAAAAAAAATTGTTCTCAATATTTAATGGATATGTTTCCTCCATTTTCCAGTCAGAATCGTCATCACCTTGTTTTGTAAGCTCGGAGTAGACCCAGAGCAGATCTCCTCTTCCTGTACACTATTGAACTCCCGCAATACTCGGCCATCCCCGTCCCCAAATCTGCTCTATAAGCAGTATCCCTTCCATTTCCATTTGCACTTCCTTGATTCTCATTGAAAACGCTTTCTTGATAGTTTCGAGATCCTTTTTGAATCTCTCCATCAAAGTGTCAAAAGATTGGAAGTTGATCTCCTGAAGGTTGTATTTATCAGTGAAGTTGTAGACATTATCAAAGATGATCTCCTTTGTGCAGTTTCCAAGTTCATCATATTTGCTAAGGTTCAAGCTATATTGGTTTAGTTGATATCCAAGTTTTCAGCAGCATCTATCTCAAATACTCTGAACTCAGGGTATAAGGAGATGAAAGTAATCAAGAACCAGAATGAAGCTCAATCCGACAATTGAATTATTGATGAAAAGGTTTTTGAAGTCGTAAAGTCCTCTTCATGAGCATGTCCCACGAAGGTTCCTCTGATAACAAAACTGTATCGGTCAACGGAATCTAAGAAGTAGTACGAGTTTTTAGTGTTGCACGCTTGCGTCCATTGGATTTTGGTAATCTATTGGACAGATCTGGAGGGTGCAATTCGGTCGGCCACAATGTCCAAGCACAGATTTTCTTCAATGTCCAAGGAACAAAACTCAACCCTGATCTTAAAAAACAGGGATACAAGGTTTTCAACTGAATGTTATGCATTAATCAAACAAACGCTTCACATTATCAACAAAGGATGCCGGTTTGGAGTGACTCTAATTTTTAGATTTGGAAACTGGTGGCAAGAATGAGTTTATTTTAATCTTTTTGTGGTCTGGGAGGAAAGTTTGGAAGTCTGAATTTGAAGAAGAGATGGCAAAAGTGTCAAAAGATTGAAGAGTGTCAGAACAAGGGAATGTTATCAAGATCAGAATCAAGAATGGCATTTTCATGGTGTATTAATTTTTGATTTTTTTGATTTTTTTTCTTTGTTTGAATTCAAATATATTTCGTTCATAAAAGGCCTTGTTTTTGAATTATATTATGCATTTTGAGAATCCAAATTTTGAAATATAAAAAGATCTAAAATTTTGTGCTCCTTCAAATTTTTTATCCATTTTTAGATTCTTTGTTTGTTTTAAAATTTTTCTTTTTCAATTTTTCTTTTTCTCTCTTTTCCCAAAGTTTTAAAATTTTTGTCGATATTTTCATTTTATTTTTTTATTTTCTTTATAAATTTGTTCAATTATTTTTCCTTTCTTATATTTTCAATTTTTTCCAAACCAACAATGAAATATATGGCATAGAGGGGAAAAACTATTTTTAATGTTATGTTTAATTTTTTTTTATCAGTTTAAAGCCTTTTCTGGCATAATTAATCCTTGTTATTTAATTTAAGATGAACAAGTCTTTTTGGTGTGCATCGAACTGTCAGAAGCCCAGCCGCCAATAGCAAAAGGTTTACATCCACAAAATTACTCTTGGACTTTTCCACAATAATCGTGATCCAATTAATATGTTCATCTTCATATGATCATCTAAAGGTATTAAAAGCTGCAGTGTTTCTTCGAAATATAAGTCTGAGGAGCTCCAGTATCGACCAAAAACACAGCATCTAAGGCTTTTCCCGATAACTTAGAATCATTGGAACAAAACATCGCAAACCAGCTCCATGCATCACCCCCATGAATATCATCCCAAGTTTCATGCTTCTTTTGTGATTCACCCAAATGTGTTATTCCCATAGAACAATCGAATTTTTTACATCTAATCCAGTGAAACTTGACCTTGTGTTCAGAAGAAAAGAGAATTTTGTTTGGAAAACTAATTCTTTTGGGCGCTCTAGAAAAAAATAGGATTAAAAGATATCCACGAAAATATGATTGCAGAAAAGATGTCAAGCATTAGGAATTAGAAATCTCCAAGAGAGCACATGTTCCAATTATAAGAAAATTACATGTAATGGTATTTTGTGGGGACCAGGGGAACAAACCTGTGGCACCAGTGGTTTTGGAATATAAAGGAGAAAAAAAGATGCCGTTTTCATTGTGGATACATGATCACCACAAACTTATTTAACCTCATCAGTTTTTAGGTCATTTTGCCGAAATTAATCTTTTGGGTGGAGATTTTGTCACGCAAAGAGAAGTCTTGTTAACTGTCGACTACCAGAAGGAAAATATCTGTTTCGCATGGAATTAAAAATTTCATTTTAGAAAGTTTGTTATAATGTTCAGGGACGGAGAAAAAATCACACATAAAAAACATGACAAAGTATGATTAAAAAAACTCCGTAAAAAATTTACTACTATAAAATAAAGTAATGTAATTTATATCTACAGGTTTTCCAGCTCCAATGATCTTTCATTCTTTTTAATCTTCTTCCTGTTTTCTTGGGCATTTTGTTTGCTGCTGCGGTCCTCTCCCTCTATTTGCATCCTATTTAGCTTCCAATCTAATGTTGCATTTTCCTGATTTTTAACAAAGTCCAGCAGCAAATTCTTAGAATCTAATTTCTGAATTTCTGTGTGTGCCTTTAAAAGAAGTTTACTTCTAAAATTCTTTTCACAGTGGATACAGGTATATTTCATGCATGTTTTTTGTTTATGGCGTTCCAAGTTTTGTTTTAATTTTGTGCTATACTCTTTGCACAACTCACAAACATACTTCTTTTCTTCAGCAAAATCGCAAAATAAACAGTTTGGGCATAAAAATATGGTGTTTTTCATCTCATTTGTGTAATTTTTTAAGCAATATCCATGATAAAGTAGATCACATCTGGCACACTGTAAAAAATATTTAGTGTCGATCTCTTTTAAACATTTTTTGCAAATTCCTTTTTTCACCATTTCATTTGGTTTCAGTCTGAAGTAGATTTTTACATTTTCTTCTGAATCCACAATAAAACAATCATTGCTGACATTCTTGCACAAGGGGCATAAAAATACTTCGTTTCTACTCTTTTTCCTATCTGCCTCCAAGCATGATAAACAAAATTCATGTCCACATCGTAGGAAAACCAAGTCATCTATTTGTCCATCTTTAGTAAAATCATTTAAGCAAATCGGACATGATGAACAATTGTATTTGTTTTTGTAGGTTAAATTCATTTTATTTTTTTGTATAACAACATTATTTTCTTCATCCACATCCAAATATAAATAAGATGCCATTTTCATTATTTATATATGTACAAGAGAACGAATTTTTGTCGTTTGGGATCATTCTTATAGGAAGTCGAATTTTGTTCTGAAAAAATTTGATAGAAAATTTTCTATGAATTCGAACAAAGAAATGACATAATATAATGAAAATTCATAAAATAACATGACTATAATATTATTAATCCTTTTTTCTTCTAAAGAAATTTAATCGATTTTGCCTTTCTTTTATAGGGTTTATAATCATTAAAACAGGAACAATCATGAATTTTATGACAGAAATCATCATTATTGTAAATATTCTGATCTACTTTTTACCAAAAATTCTAAGCTAACTGATGAATTATCTTCACATTATTTTAAAAGAAGATCCTTTCTTCATTCCGTTTTCATTTCAGATCATTACACTTTCATTTTTTTAACTGATCATTTATCGAAAAGAGCTTCAGATTTATATGATTTAGAGCAATTTTTTCTTAAAAAGTCTTATCGTTTCTCGAGAATTCTGATTATTCCATAAAAATGAAAGAAAGTTACGAATAATAGCTAAATTCTGTCTAATTTTTATCAATTATCGATTTACAACAAAAAAAAATGATTATGAAAACTCTCAGAGCATTTTTTCTAGAAGTGATCATGTCCTAAAATTAATAAAACCTGATCGAATCACGTGATTTTTTTCTAATCATGTGATTAAAAACACATTTAATCACGTGATCAGCACTAAAATCATTATAAAAGAAAATAGAAATTTTTCTAGCTGATTATGAATAATATTATTTTAGGCAAATAATATTATAAATATTGTTTTTTCTTAAAAAAGAAAAAATAAAATAAAAAACTCGTTGAAATTTTGTTCGTCGAATTTTGGGGTGGGAAAAAAAAGTTCCTTTTGAAATTCTA
>Ga0302186_10001131_pt1 | contig 22821 bp, 19 predicted proteins | sample II_Bog_E1_2_FD_198782 | JGI IMG/M metagenome (GOLD analysis project Ga0302186, IMG submission 198782) | Peat permafrost microbial communities from Stordalen Mire near Abisko, Sweden - II_Bog_E1_1 | ecosystem: Environmental > Terrestrial > Soil > Wetlands > Peat | place: Sweden: Abisko...
TAAATATATTGGATAAAATTCTCATTTCTTAAACGACATGAAAACTCAAAAAATGAATTTGTCTTTATCTGCAATTAACAAGAAAGAGCAAATTGATCAATATTTTTTGGCAAAAAGAAACGAATAGTCAGATATCTTTCATAAATTAGTGAAGTAGATGCAGACATCAATGGAAATTATTCTGGTTTATTCTAAAAATATTTAATTTGCTGCAGAAGATACTCTTGCGCATATCGTAAGGCATTGCAAAATATCAAATATCTTTAGAGGATTTTAGAACTAGCCGTTTAAAAGTATTCCTCGATGCTGTTTTGTAGATTTGTATGAATATATCTAATTTCTGACCTTCTAAAATATCATCGATTATCTAGATGAAGATTACAAGATATAAATTGATGAATAATACAAAGCAAAGTTTACTTTATGTCTGGCAAAAATGAAAGAAACGATGGTTTAAAGGGGATATCCAACTTATTTATAATTTAAAAATGCAGTTTATCGATTTGCTGGAAGAAAGGTTATTCCTGAAAAGATAAATAACTCTCTCCGAATTGGGAATTTTCTAACGGAATCCGCTTTCTATTGGGATTCAGAAAAAATCATATTATAAATGAGTGATGCCGTGAAGAATATATTAAATATTAAAATACAAAATTTAGGATATATCTTAAGCCAAATTCCATATCATTAAAGTTCACAAAGCAAAAAATAAACAATTTTTATCCCTCGAAGAAACGGCAAATAACTCTTTGATCGCGATTCCTGAAGTATGATTAGCAATATAATTTTAAATTATCAATTTGTTAAACTCTTATATGACATCTTATTTATCTTTAATAACGGCTTTCATCTATAAATTGATAATGATATTTTATAAACAAAGACAAAATTATTTATTTATTTTTAACAACGTAAACTTATATAATTTATCTTCGTTTTATGCAAATCAATTTAATTTCATAATCTTTTTCTTCATTGCTCATATTGTTTTAAAATGGTTATTATTTAATCATTAAGGAGATTCATGTTTCACAAATCAATATCCTTCTTAGCTGGTTTTTATTTAGCTAAGCGGGTATTTAAGAGATTCTGAAATCATCTTCTGGGCAATGGAATGATCCGCATAGCCATAGCTCTGACTATAGCCATAGATAAAGCATTTTTAGTTATTGTAGTTATGCTATATTCTACCTCCTCCTAGACATTTAAATTCCACTCGACTCTTTCCCTTTACAGCTTAAAAATTTCCATGATCGATGTTCTTCTTTTTGATGTCAAAGCCCTTGTTCTGAAGTTCTTTAATGAATTGCTCGAAGTTATGGGCATGATATGACAAATTGGCATCTCCTCTTATGAAATAAACAGATTCTTCCTTATAGTTATGATAAACTTTGCCTGTGATAAGGATGTATTTGAATTTCCCCTCCGGGGAAATAATAACAGGTGAAATATCTTGCAATAAGTTTTAGTGCGTTTGCATTTAACAATTATTATTATGAAATAAGATTTGGTCTTAAATGTTGATTTAGATATAAAACACTGAAGGTGAAGATTAATTTCCATTCTTAATACAGTTGATATATATTAATTGAAGAAATGAGAATTAAAATAAGGTCAAGATGGATCACTTTTTATAAAATAAAAAGATATGATATATTTAGATTATGAAGCTAGAAATTAATATGGATATCTGATAAACAAAGACAAAATTATTGATTAATTTAGAAAGGTACAAACATATATAATTTGTCTTCCTTTTATTCGAATCAATAATTATCAAATTTAATACATTTGTCCTTATTGCTAATATTGCCTTAAAAATGGTCATTACTTAATTATTAAAGCAATTTATGTTTCGCAAATCAATATCCTTATGGGCTGGTTTTTATTTCGTTAAGTGGGTATTTGAGAGTTTCAGAAATCATCTTTTGGGCAATAGAATGATCTACACGGCCATAGCTCTTACTATAGCCATAGATAAAGCATTTATGGCTATTGTAGTTATGCTATATTCTACCTCCTCCTGGACATTTAAATTCCACTTTACTCTTTCCCTTTACAACCTAAAATTTCCCATTATTGAAGTTTTTTTTTTTAATTTCGAATCCCTTGCTCTGAAGCTCTGCAGCGAATTTCTCAAAATTATTGGCATGAAATTCCAACTTGGCATCTCCTCTTATAAAATGAACAGATTCTTCCTTATAGTTATGATAAACTTTGCCTGTGATAAGGATGTATTTAAATTTCCCCTCCGGGGAAATAATAACGGGTGAAATCTCGTGCAATAAGTTTTAGTGCGTTTGCATTTGACAATTATTATTGTAAAATAAGATTTGTTCTTAAATGTTGATTTATCAATCCAGCACTGCACTGAGGTGAAGATTAATTTACATCTTTATAGAAAGTATGATATTACTAAAATTATTACAGATTTTTCATTTATAAAATTCTTTTGATATTTTTAAATTATATTTTATGCAAAACCATTTCGATATTAATAATAATAAATTAGATCTAAATTATGGCAAATTTATATTCATTTTGTAATAATTTTTTAGGAATCCCGACGAAGATTTAGAGACTCATGAATGCAAATGGTGCAGCTAATTTGAGCATACTTCACCAAATTGATCAACTTAACGACCACCCTTTCCAGATATAGTAACTCCCTCTCTTCTCCGTTATTGTCAGGATGCTTATCTATATACTCACGAATGTATGTCATGAGATTAACGATGGACACTGATACACCCTCTGAGTAAATGTAGTCATCCTTCAGCAGACAGCGATCCTATATGTCACAACATTTACAATGAGATAAAATTTTAGAATAGCCTGAATGCTACTTATGTGTGAAAGATTATATCGACCTCGCCTGTCTATTTTGAGGTAGTCTATGAGGACATGCAAATTTTATAACAACTATAAAGAACGTTGCAGAATGTTGTAGAAGGGGGACTATCGGTAGTATTTGGATTTATCTATGGGAAGATCTGATTCTATTTTGTATTGAATGTACCTTGCTCGAGCTATTGCTCAGATAAAATTTAGACAATGCTAATTTCTTTTTATTAATGTAATCTCTTAATGCTGCTGAGCATTTCTTTCTTCGAGTTGTTTGGTCCTTTTTCTATTTTCCCTTTCATGATTTCCTTGATTTTGTCAATTTGGTTAACTTGACACCACAAAAGCAGATCTTTTTTATCTTCAAAAACCCTTTCCTGTACATAACTGATTCCAAATATACCTGTGTAATTACTCTTCTAAGTCACTTTATAGTAAAAATTGAATGATAGCTTGATGATTTTTATGACATCACGCACGTTGTATACTGCTCTGACCTCTAATAATTTGCCTTGAGCAAGGATGTTGTCTATAAACTTCATAAACTGATCAATGCTTAATTTTCGCTTATAGTCATAGCGCAGTATACTATCATCATTCAATAACTTTGTATATATTGATTCCTCTGAGGTTATTACATGGTGGTCATTCTACAAGTAGGAGTACAGCCCTACAACTGAGAAAGCTTGTTTGTCCATTCGAGATATAAGGGTATTAATATAGTCTAGTACCACGCAATAAAGTTCGTATTTGTTAGCGAAGCTATATTAAAGTACCACATCGATAAATACTCGACATTGGGTGGAACTATTGACCTCCTTACTTATGACCTCTCCCATATCTAAGCTTTTGAGAGACACTATATTCCTGATTTTACTCTTATCTTTAAATTTTCTATTAGAAGAATCAATGCTATTCTTTGTCCCATACCTATACCCTAAACTTGATTCACTTCCAATATCCTCCTCTTAAATAAAAGGCATTATCAACTCCATGATGGTTGCTGCATAATAAAAAAATTACTGTATTATTTCAAGGCACTTCCTTACAAAGCTGAGGGGTCAAGTGCATAATACTAAAAGCTGGTTTCCGGATTATTAATCTAATAGATTGAGATTTCATTAACTGTGTTCACTTCCACCTTATATTTGGAATTAATATGATTTTAGCGAAGGTATTCAAAAGTGCATTGAGTTGAATTAATCATTAGTAACTTTAAAAAATTGCTTAGAGGAAAGAGAACTTTCTTACCTGTGAAAAGCGACCAATAGAACGAATAAATTTTAGAATATAAGCCATATTTAGCAACGTACTTGGCGATGAGTATCTGTTTTACTTCGCTCTCTTGCATACTCAACTGCTTTTTTACCTTTTTGATCTATTCAGGCAATCTTAATACTCTTGTTGGCAATTCCTTTCCTCTCAAGTACTCTTCATAGGAAATAATTTGGCTTTGCTTTAGACTTTTGTCTTATACTGAGTCAAATTGAAAGTACTTAAATTTTCACGCATAAGAGCAATATAGCTAAGGATGTTACCTGTGTAATGAAGGAACTACCTTGTAGAACAAGCAGAATTTGATTGAAGTTGGAGGCGACTCCGTTTAGCATCAGCAGTGCATGGTCAATGATAAAAATTATTGAATTTTTCTATGTTATAGGGCAAATACTTTCAATTGTTTAAACTAAACGATAAGAGAGAGCAGCCTCTTGATAGCTTCATAGAAAATTTAGAGCTACCAATATATAAAGTTGCCTCGTTGTATATAGGCCATAATCTCACGTTATAAATCTATTATAATTTGATAAGTTTCTCCCTCATTAAAGGTGGGAAAAGATGGCATTGTTAGCCATTTGACACAGCGAAGGCGAAAGGCGAGTTGCTGCACAAAAGCAATAGGAGACAACAAGACGTAAGAAACAGTTTTATTTAAATCTTCCACGAATTAGCGATTTTCTTGGCTCTCATAATTTTCATACAACATATAATAGAATATCTGCCACATAAGTTCCCCAATGTTTTGATTATTCAGCTCGTGCATTAACTGAGTAACCATTTCAGATTTGTATTAGACAAGTAAATCTTTTTCAATATATTGAGGCTGCATGAGAATGCAGGAGATTGTACTGCTATGGATGAATACTTAACGAAAACCATATTTTAGAGGCTGATTGCTTAATATTTAAAGATTAGACTATTATTTGGCAATCAAAATATATTCCTTGTGGACAGTGATAAATTATTCACCAATTATAGATGCTTGCTACTTGCTAAGACGATAAATGCAATGACTACGCACGACCATATTCTCTTTTTCCAAACTCTTCCCCATCTCTTTTTGAACTAAAAATGCATTTGCTACCACCTGCTATCGAGAAAATTCTTGTACATTAAACAGTTCTTCAACGTTAAACAACTACAGCTTCTGAAAATAAATAGTATAATTGTTGTCTTTATACTGCATACTTTCTACTAGATCTTACATTATCTAGATATTAAATTCGTTACTAAAGATACTAATTTAGGAATTGCCTTTGTTAATGGCTAGTTTGATCGCAGATAAGTAGTAGTTGTCAGCATTGCCTCACAGTAGTAGATACTTCTTTCTGCTTGCTGCCTTCCCATCTTCACTGGCATTTCCAATGATCCCAGATTACCTCTCAAATTAAGTAGGATCGGTCCTCCGTATGATACTTCGGCTTCAAAATCATATTTTTTTGTTAAGACAGTTAGCCAATCAATCACCCGTTTTGAATATACAATTTGATAGAATAAGAATAGATTTGTGATATTGATATATTTTGTCAGCCTTTCAGTGAGATGCACTTCTTTGTCCTTGAGCCTAATGGTGGTAAACATCTCTACATTTATATTTATTAACATTAATGGCTTTCTGAAGAATGTGATTATTTGTGTTATTCGTCTTCACTCAAGTTGTAGTTTATCATATTCTAAAACTAGCGGCCTTGGTTATAAAATAAACGTAAGTTTTAGTAAATAGTTTCGTGATGCATCAGTCGGTAGAGGATATTGTAAGGATTGAATGGGAGCTTATCCATACCTAGCACTACGCCCACCACTTTCTCGATCATAGCGTTGAGGTTTGTTTCGTTCAGATAGCGTTTAATAAACTGGATTCCGAAGAGAATACTTCATAGGAGGTGTAACTATCAGAGGAAACTTTTTCAGCATAAAAGCTGTTGCTGAAGATATCTGGTTCCGATTAATAGAATTGTTCTTTGGGAGGAGGTCGTAAACTGCTGCGAGATGAAGAATTCATTTAAGATTATATATTTTTGAAAACTTTAACCAAAAGCAATATATTTGAAATTCATACAATGAAATATGAAATGTTAATTCAATGTATTTATAATATTCTAATAATTTTGAACCTATTAATTCTAAAATAAAAATTATATTTAAAAAAATATTATTTTTAATAGCAGGATTAACGATAATAAAATTTGTGAAGAGTATAAGAGAATTTATTATATTTACTAAAATTCTTATTAAATTCAAAAAGAATGTAATAGAAACAATGAATCAAAAAATACAGATCACTTTTGATCGATATTAAGATTTTTCCACATACTTTGATTATCCTGGTAGCCATCTACCTTATATTTCGCAGAGGATACACTCCCATAGAACAGAGGGTCAATTGTAAGCTTAAAGGCGTCATCAAGCATTCTGGGCAGTAACATTGCTAGTAGTTTACTTGATTATTCAATACATGGATTGTTGTTAACTTCAATAAGCCAAGGATATCCACTTTCGTCTATCATAAAATCATATCCAAAGATCTGAAAGCTAAATTTTCGATTCATAGGATTCATAAGTTTGGTAGTAGCTTTTAAACTCACTCTCATATGTTCATGAATACGATCGATGCACTACTAAAAATTGAAATTAAGTTTTGTCATTTCATCTTTTAAATGTTTGAAAGACAATTGATTGCCATCAGCCAAAGATCCATAGCCTTATGAAAATTTCTGAACAGCATTGTTGGTAAGATGCATAAAGGTGTTTTTAGTAGGAGAATCAGTGCAAGAATACTCTAGAGAACTAAGCCTAAGGTAGCCTTCTTTGAAGACATACCCCTTTAGATTGTAAGTAACTAGCACCCACATTCGAATGTCAAATTTGCGATTCAAGATGAGCATAGGCTTCTATAAATATTTTTGAATGAGAAATCTATCAGTTTTGATAATTGCTGGGCCCTTAGGAATAACTCGGATGTACTGATTTCCATCAAAAACAGTGTCTTCTCTTTTTTAGCGATAGTTTTGATAATCTCGATTGGCTGGGTCTCGATTTAATACAGCCTGTTGAATCTGTGCGCTGTTCCTTTTTATATAGTCAATTGCTTTTGGATGAGGTTCCTCCTCAGTCTATTTATTGAGAGATTTTTAAACATAACCATTGATATTATCGCTGATATACTTTACGAGAGTTTACAACTTCGAAAATACTTGAATTCCTCTTCCTCTATTTAAAAAAGTAGGCTTAATTATCCATAGGTACTCACCATCTTCATCTAAAAAATAAGATCCGATAGGAGGTGCTTTTCCTAAAATCTTTTTTAACTGAATATTGGAATAAATACATTGGAATTACAGAATATTCTTTTTAGCCTTTGCTTGGATTGCTGAAGATCGCTTTCAGTTTGGGAACCACTTTTTTACTTTAGTTTGGCTGGGTAGTGATGCTAATAAGAGGAAGTAAACTGCTTTAACATTTGCATATTGCATTCGTCCTTAGCATTCACGAGGTAAGTCGGAGGTACAATTTTCCAAACGTCAATGCTGTTTTTTTGGCAATACTGTTCAAGATGTCGAAAAAGCATTTCTTTGTTCGATATCACTTAATGAAACTAAAATTGATTGACGACTCCTCGATACAGTCCAGAGTCTAGAAGCCATTAATACTTCATACCTTTCTGGTCCTGCTGCCATTTCATGTTAAGAAAAGATGATGTGCTGTCATCTGATTCTATCCAGGTAGATCTGTTTTCCATGACTCGTCGGACTAGTCCTTCGTTATTGCCTTTGCCAAGATAGTACTTTCTAATAGAAGATGTACGGTCAACTGTTTGGGTGGAGCTGGGGGTGATGATGGCTTGGTTACCTGCATAGCATTTCCTTGACTCTTTTTGTAATCTCCCTTGGCGACAGATATGCATCTCGTGGAAGTGGACTTGATTTGGGAAGTGATCTGTTTCGGAAGAGATATGTGATGAAAAATGCTAGGGTTGGTATTTTGTTTATTGATGAACATTTAAAGTTATAATAAAATTATTCGATTATAGTTCTTGGCATCGATTCTGATCATTTAAATTTACAGAATTAGTGCCAACTTGCCAAAATGTTGCATTTTCTGCCTAAAACTCAAAGCGAAGTTAATTATACCAATCACTATTAATTTATCAATGAGAGCAAAAATTTAATTAACTTGCTTATCATTGCACATCGCAAGCAATAAGGATGTTATCATTCAGCAAAAAATATATTATGGTGTATTTCTCGATTATAATACATCTTAATCGCATTATGATTGATTTTATTATTCTTATAATTATCATTTGCTGCAGATATCTTTCAAATATAGTTTATGACATCTGCCAGCTTTAAAAAAATCAGGCAATCTACTCTCATACAGTCAAATGAAGAATATGGCTGGTCAACTGAATCTGGTTATTTATAATAGTTAATAAGAATTTATAACAATAGAATTCAGTAATGAGTGGATAACTCCCCCTTTTAAATGAACAGCACCGTCATTAGTTCAAACCTTCACGCAAGTCCACCCTTCTCAATAATTACGACCCGACAGCATATCCGCCTGATTTTTAATTCGCAGCTCAGCATGGACAATCTCAAAGAGTAGGACACCGAATTCCTATGCTATAAGACGTATAGAGATGTCGCTGTTGCCTCTAACCTATCCATAAGGAGTACATTCGTGCCTACCAAGATAATTATCATTATTGTGCGACGTTGGTGAGCTTTGCCATTGCGGAGAAAGCACTCCACTGTATTTCGTGTTTGTAAAGCAATGCATTCTGCTTCTGGCTTTCAACGCAGTAATTCTAATGATTCCGTCAACGCTAATAAACTATATGATGGGTGATTAATGCTTAGTAGTGAACGGAGCAGGATCAGGATTCTTCTTAGGTATTTGTTAAGGATCAGTTATTAACGTGATGAATGTTGAGGTGCTAGACGCCTTGCAGATGCAGGCAGTTCTTAATTTCATCGCCATTCTAGCAAACATATTGCTCATAGCATATTTGTAACTTAAGATGTAGCAGTATGTGGGCTAATTGACAGCACACGTCAATGCTTCCGATTACAGTTTTATAATAAAAGGACTCCCTGCAGACATCACCATTTCATAAATACAAAAATATGTTGAGGACAAAATGTTGTATTCAGGTGCACCTGATTTAGTGATCACAAAAATTTATCTCATCTACAATTTTAAGGATTATCTTTTGTTACTTCAAACAAAGCAGAATTAAATCGAACGAGTCATTAAATTAAAGCAAGATGTAACTAATATCGAAGCTAAAAATTTGAAAAGTAATAACTACCAACAAAAACTGCAATTACAAAGAAAACAAACATAACTCAACCAGCAAATCAGTGATACTGAAAATAAAATAGAAAAGATAGAGATAGATATCACCAAATTTGAGGGACTGACCAACTAACTAACAATTAAGCTGCGCAATGAAGGAGTTCTAGAAACAGAAAGCAATAAGACTGTGCTTAATTTTTCGGGAAAGGTTATTGTCACTGTTAACGATCCGCGATCAAAAGATGTAATTCTAGAGTCTTGGGACTCCCGAAGCTGTTGTCAACGGTTTGCATATGGGCTCAGTGAGTTGCTCGAGGGTAAAAAGAGTAAAATTGTTTTGAGTGCTGCACCTGACCCTGCAGATATAATATTCGCAAACATGGGAGCAAAGAAAAAAGAAATTTGGAAATCGCGTATTTTCTATTCATTGCTAGTAGTGGGGCTTTTGCTGTTAGATTTTCTCATTGTGGCCTTATGCAAAAAATTTCTAAAGGAGGAGAAGGCCATTCAGTAAGGTAATATTCTGTTTTCTTTCATCAACTCGATAATGGTCTCGCTATTTTGCTCGCTATTTCGTGGTATTATTCGTACTTCGTAACGATAATCCTGCTACAATACCTACTCTAAGTTGAGCTACTAATCAGTTGCTAAGCTGGTATTAATCTTCTAAATAAATATGCTTTTCACTACATTTGTAGCCAATGTTGCTTCTTTCTATCTTGTACGATAAGACAAAGCAACTTTCCAGGGCTTTCCTCTCAATTTCTAGTCTTTTCTCTATGACATATTCTTCCTCATTGCAACCAACCCAATCTTTAGCTTGATCCTTGTGGTTATCGATCATAGACACTTCAGAAATCTACTAAAACGTTATCGGATTTAGCAAGGATATATCGCTGTAAGTCAGTCTGAGGCTAATCTTTCCTTTGAAAACATGAATTTCGATGTGTGCCATAAATATAGCACCATTTACCGATTTCTTATCTTTACAGCTGGCATTGCTTGCGTCTTTCCATTATCTATCTTAATTTGCCTGTTTGCACTGTCAGGTCTTTACTGGTTGGATAAGTACCTATTGCTGCGACGTTACTCAGTAACTTTAAAGATCACTACCCGTTTTACCCTCCTTGTACAAAAAATAATGAGCCAGTTTCCCATTTATCTCAGTCTCACTAATTTCATAATTATGTTTATACCAATTCAGGATGGCAGAGCCTTTGAAGAACAAAAATATTCAAAGGCTTACTACTATCTATCTGTAATAGCTTTATGCCTTAGCTTTCTTAACTATTTACTTGGCAACACTTGGCTTAAAAGGTTACTAAAAATGGCTGTGAACAACAAAATATTAGAGGAACAGACCCCACCTGTCTTTTATAAAGACATCGAAAACAGTTTGGAAAATGACTACTCGCATAACTATCCATACTTTCGAGTGAGCAAAAAAATCGGCCGTGAAGAAGGAAACTAAACTGTAAGAAAAGATAAATTGAAAGAATTAAGGGATAACTAAAAGCTGGGTATCTTTGAGGTGATAAAATACAGCATGCACCACAACAGATATGCCTAATGATTTATACCTTTATTTTATTGGAAACGAAGATTTATTAATTTAGTGTAATTCTCTCCTCCAACAGTCGCCTTCATAAAATAATCACAAAAAGGGATTTCCTTTCTCCAAAACCGCAGATAATTTGTCCTTTAATAAATATTGATTCAGTTCGATGATTTGTGAATAATGCTATTAGCCCCAATTCTTTGTTAAAAAGTGGATATATTTATTCTTTGAGTATGAATCAGGTTTCAAATTTCCTCGACAATTCTGCGAGTCACACCTCGAGCTGGAGGGATGAAGTCAGTATAGACGCAGTTATAAAGGGAATCATAGAATAACCATACGGCTAAATGATAATAAAGTTACCCCAAAGCACTCCTGGAGCAGCGAATGGTAAAAATACCCTGCCGTTGAAAGTATACTTCTCGAACTTCATCTTGTAGAAAGAAGGCAGATACATCACCAAAATTATTTTTATTAAAATCAAATAATCATAGTCGTGCATAAACCATATCAATAGCAAAGATGTTCTGATAATTTAAGATATTGATAATTTATAAATTAATACGAGAAGATTCTTCTTCAATTTATAACATAATTTATTAGGCATGCAGTTTAGAGGGAATAATAGACAATGATCCATGAATAATAAACATCACCAAAATTAGGCATTATGAAACAAAAACAATTATTAAAAAATTATATTTTTTGTAGATTCTGATAATATATCAGTTTATGGAAAGACATCCAGACTTAACAGAAAAGAGATCAGCAGAGCCCAATACTCATTAAAATCAAGATAGGAAAGAGGCTGTCACATCTGACAAAAAATTGTAAAAATAGTATAAACCTATGACTTCTTAAAAACCCTCAGCAGAAGAAGTTGGCAAACCCGTTCCAAAGTAAAAATAATCTATGCCGCTTACAATTGAGGAGATTCTCACTTAAAAATATAAAAAATACCTAAAACATAAATCATTGTTGGATGATCTTCTTTACATTTAATAAGAAAAAGTGCTCGAGTCCTATTACTATCTTTGGGAAAAGAGCGGGAAAAAATTGCGAATGATTATGGGTACATCTATTTCAATTTAGCATTGATGATCAACGACCTTTTTTGTAAGGAACTAAATCCATAAGTCGTGAGAATAGGAGGACTTATCGAATTGTTGCACTGCGCTAGCTTAATTATCGATGACATTGAGGATGGTAGCGTAAAAAGGAGAGGATAAAAATGCGCTCATCTTATATTTGGAGTTGATAGTGCTATCAATTCGGCAAATCTTATGTATTTTATGCCAGCCCATCGCCTTTTCGCAGGACTGGCTGATCCGCTACTCAAATGGCCATTAGCTGAGGTATTTTTGCAGGAGATGACTTTTTGCCATATAGGTCAAGGTCTAGATGTCAGGGTTCACAATGCCTGCAGTTAATTATAACTACCATTACGTCAAGAATATTTCCGTCTTACCTCTCTTAAAACAGGTGGATTACTGCGAATGATGGTGAAGATGTTAAGTATAATTCTTAAAATTGATAAAAAAGCATAAAGTGTACTGCTAGATTGTGTCAATGGGCTCGGTGTAGCATTTCAAATTGCTGATGATCTGTTAAATTTAGCACGATGCGATAAAATGGGCAAGGGAGTGATAGCTGAGGATCTGCATGAACGAAAATTCACCTTGATAGTGGATTAAATGCGCTTTAACGAATAATTTATGTCTCTGTTTTTTCAAAAATCCAAAGGGCCTGAATAAATTGAGAGAATGCTGCATCTGATATAAATTAGCGGTGCCTTGGAACGCTGTAAAAGTGTTGCTCAAGCTCAAGCCCTAGCTGCAGTTTCTGTGGTGGACATGCTACAGTGTCCATATCCTCTCGAGTCCTTCAAACTTTTCATCAGATATATAGTGGATCGCAAAGCTTGATTAATTAAATGTATTATAGCTGGTGTTGTGAATAGAAATAAATAGTTCTATTATGTTATAATTTTTGCTTATAGTCCTTGAATCAGTTAATGTTTGATTCAAATTTATCTCCTTTTGCTCTTAGCAATAAAATTTTAATTTAATTTTGGTGATGTCAACAACAACAAATTATTTTGCTATTCTCCAAGTATTAATCCTTTCAAGTATTAATATTCCATCTTACATTTTCATAATAATGAAAATTCATTTTGATTTAACATTCTTCTTCAATTTATTATATTTAATAAATTATGAATAAAATCAATCAAGCCACTAAAACTCCTTTAAAATACTCAATATTGTTTTATAAAACCTTTATATGAAAAAAAATTCTTGAATAGTTTTATTATGAACAATTGATAAATATCCTTTTGATGTCCTTAAAAAAAAAATTCAGAAATTATTGTCTTCAGGGCAAGCTCTCTTTGCACTGATTAAGTTTGAATAGTTTATCATCATAATTATTGGGAATTTAACTTATCTTTTTATATAAATTCAATCGAAAGTGAAAGGCAATCAAAAATCAAAAATTAGTAACTTTATACCCTTGACGACCAGAAATTTAATCCTTTATTTTTAAATTATTCTGGTGTATTATTTAATTTAAAACAGATAAGATGCCTAGAAAAATCCATATGTAACGACGGGTATTCAAGTTTATATCAAACAACAACTTGTCTTACTTGATGGTGGCAGCCTGCAACTTCTTTTGGGTGAGCGGTTTCATCTATGGTAATGAGCACAACATGTCCTTTATTGAATCCCAACTCTCACGATACATCATGCAGGCTATAATCACGTATACAATCTGCAAGATTATGAAATATGACATACAGTTCCGCTCTTCTTATGAGTTTCAAGTACTTGGTATTCGTAGCTTTATCTTCACTGTGCACTCTTTTGTGCTTTGTTGGTCACAAGTCTATCTACCCCTTTATATTGTACATACAATATCAGCCTTCGGACCCATCTTTGTCTGTTTACTTAACCTGATAATCTATAAAAAGACCATTACGAGACAGCAAGTTCTAGGCATGTTGATAGCCTTTGTAGGAATCCTCCTCACCGTAAATGGTCGGTCTCTTATGGCAATGATAGATCCAAACTACAAGTTCATCAGTGATTTTGGTAATTACCGTAGTGAAGATCCCTTGGTGTTATTGGGGGTTTCTGCCATTCTTATGCTATTTGTGGTATTTTGGGCCTACGCCATTTTAATCACAAAAAAAAATTAACACCACATTGTTGAAGTCGTTTATCATCAGGCTATATTCGGAGTCATTGGAACATCAATTGGTTATCAATTTCTAGCTGAGAAAACATCAGCATTTATTTTTGCTAAATCTTTCATATGGATAGGAATGGTTTTGGGAGGAGGATTCACAATGTTCAATATTGGGCTATCTCTATCCTAAAATACAGGAGTTTGCTCAATCATCAGTCAGTTTACAGTTATAGTCGGCTATGGGTTCAGTGTGTTTCGTTACGGCGAACCCATAAACGCAATATGCATCTTGGGCACTATTCTATTAGTTTATGGGGTGTTCAAAGTGATCTTTAAGAAGACTTAACCCTAGCTGCCGGTGCTTGTATCTGAGGCAACCTCCACAACAGGGTTACCTAAAACACTAAAAAAGATAGATGAAAATGATAGTTTCGATATGATTTGAGAACAATGATTAGTTCATATATTTCAGATAATTTGATATTTTAGCAATTTAAAGACATCTTTGATAGTGGTAATATTCTAATTAACTGATAATAAATAATATATTCTAAAATGATGATTAACTTTAAAATCATCACAATTTTTAATAAGAATTAGATAAAGCCGTTGCAGAGCCGTACAAAAACCATTTTTCTTGTCTATTTTAGTCATCATATTCAACGAATGTAAATTTTACCTTTTATGGTATATATTAATATTAGAATATGGAAGAATTTGCAGATAATTTCAATTCAAATATTAATTATTAGTTCATTGAAACAAATAAAACATCAAGTAATCGTCAGTACTATCAAAAACAACCAATATCTCTTTTATGAATCCATTATTCTTTTTTCATTATCGAACGGAAATCGAAAAAAAACTAAACTAATTTGATCTAAACAAACACATAATGTAAAAAGAAACCCCGTAATCAACAATTATCTCAAAGTTTAATGAAATATAAATAAAAAATATATATATCATTGATCTTCTTTTATTCTTTAACATTTTATTTTTTAAATGGATTGAATTTTCTTTAAAAATTCTTCTATAAATATTTTTTTATAACCTTTAAGCTGTATTTCTCATTAGAAGCTATTATTATTTAATTATGAAAAATAAAGGCAGTATAAAACCCAGATTAATTTTAAATCGATGCCATCAGCAGCGAGTCCCTCTAAAAATAAGTCAATAGTTTCGTAGTGGACTCAGGGGGGTAGCTGTGCATTCTCCTATGAAGGATATTAAAAACATTATTGAAACTAAGATTTCTTCCATAAAACGCTAAGACTCTCTGTAAGATTTAAACAAGCTTCCTGTGTGTACTGAATAAATCATAAGATGTCGATCTATTTCAGGCACAGACAGTGCCTTCAGGACGCGGGTAAGGTTTCAAAATTCTTCCGTTCCAAAGAATCTTGCTTCTTCAGATAAACTTGGTGCTATAAAGAAAAAATAACAATAATAATAATAACAATAAAATCTTATTCAGAACTGTAGTCAGTATTTTGTCTAAGGTTTGCGTGAAAGGAGTTAACTATGGAAACGAAATAATATTTTACAAATTCCAATTAATATAATGCTTACTCTCTTTAAATAGTATAGTAAAAAATTGCTAGAAGAAGCCAGCTTGAATAATAAAAAATCCTTGACTCTTGAGCAAACTATTTCGGATAGTCGACCATCCGATTCTTCTCTTAAAATCTAAAAAACAAAAGTTCTAACATTGTAAAGCGTATTTTCTTTAATGTTCGTCTTCACTACTCCTCAGATATTATCGTACAATAATTAAATCATCAATATTACCTTGAAATACGAAGAAGGAAAAAAGCAAAGATAATCGTTTTGGAAGTTGGCAAGTTTGGTTCCCATCAAGCGATTGAACGAGTAATAATTCACCTTCCTGTTGGACAAAGCAAAGTTTTTAAAGTAGTCAATTGAACTGAAACAATAAACTTTAAGTCAACTCATTCAGCAATAACAGGTAGAAAGCTAGCGTATCGTTTCCCAAATGACTTTGATTGCTGCCTATGAAGATAAAATACGTCAACATACCGACTTTATGAAAACCATAGAAGACTCACAAAAAACAATCGATTCTTTCTTAATGGCACAACCAAATAAAATTCTTCAGCAAGAGGCGCAAGGGTACAAAGAACAAGAGCAGTAGTTATTCGATTTAGCTTTTATGCTTGAGCAAAGCACTCCATAAGAAGTTAGTAGTTGGATGGCATAAAATATTTTTATGCCTCAGCAAAGCCTTGAGCTAACTTTACGATCTTTTCCTATGCAAGGTACTCCTTAGAAGGAATACTTTGAAATTTCTGTATAAAATATATAAACATTCAAAAAAAGTGTAAAAACATGCAATGATTCAATAGTAAACCCATTTCTATTCAGATAAGTAAACTCCAATCGATTCTCTAAGCAAAGTGTAAAAAAATTCGTCAATTTGTGGGAACAATGAGGAGATTGGCATCTTATACAATAGGAAAGAGGGAGTACTTGACTGAAATAAACAAGAAAATGGCAACAATCAGTACATTAGCAGAAAGGGTTTTCCTGCGAATATAAAAATAGATGAATGAAACCATTATTAAAGAAATTCCAATTGATATAAAAGATTTAACTTAACTCAAAGAATTGACTCTCCGCATGAAGCAGATTTATAATGAGGCCTCAGTGTTTTATTGAAACAGTTTTTTAGTGATATTCAAGACCCCATGATTAGAATAACAAATATATAAATCAAATTATCGATAGAATTTATAGAAATTTCCATGACAGACCTTATTAATAATCTAAAGGAAACTCTTTAAATTAGTGTTCAGAATCAAACTGAGGAACTAAAAAAATATTAACTATATGTATGCAACGAATTGCTTCGCATTAAGAAAAACTGTACATAAAGATTTAATGCTATATTGTAAAAATGGCTGTAGATCACCTTTTCAATGGTTATTCAAGCCATCAATTAGCAGCACAACAGCACTATTCGAAAAAAGATTGAAGAAATATTTATTGACGTAACCATTAAATAAAAATTTCTTTTAGATGAGTTCAGGATAATAGAAAACAAATGTTTATCTGATATGGAAAAAATACATATGCAAGGTGAGAGGAAATTCGAAAGATAATAGAGCGAAAATAAAATGTTAAAGGAATTCTATTAAAATGGGGTGGATGATCGAATAGTCAATAATAGAAGCATTACTTTTATAAAAGGTCGATCTTTATCAACAGGACTGACGCCAAAACGTTCCCTCTCGAAAATATCAATATTTGCTGAATCTAAAAAGATAGTAACAAATTCACAACAGTCTGGCAAACTGGCAACTAAAATATTTCAAAAGCAAATCAACCAAACAATGAAAAAGAGTAAGAAGCGTAATTAAAACTGTTTTACTCTTCTTTAAAAGACTATGAGTAACACTTCTCCGAGTAATTTTATGCTCAATTATATGAATAAATAGCAATAAAGAGAGGAAAAGGAAGAATATAGTTACCCTCACAATCATCCTAATAAAAGTAATTTTGCAAATTAAAAATAAATGGTAGATATGTCTGTTAAAAACCTGAAGTAAACTTAAAAAATATCAGAAGAACACAATTTTAACCAAAATAAATGTCAATAGATCAATGAACCCATACCATATGAGAAACTGGTTTTAAATTTATAGTAAAAGATCAGTCACAAATTAGATCAACTTATGAATAAGTATTCCAAGATTTAATAGAAATTAATTCCTCAATAATCAATATCAAAACCAATCGAAGAAAAATCTAAAAAACCAACCGTTCCTATCTCAATTCCATCGCCTAAAAATATAAAACCAAAATCTGAAAATATGTCTTCCATTTAATAGCAATAAAAATGTGAATAGCTTAAATCTATTGAGATGATTTCTGGAAAAGCAGTGAAATCATTAAATACAACCTTAGTCAATAAGGGAGACACTTCCAAAAAGATAGTTAACGATACTAAAAGTAGTGTCAAAAGCATTAACGCTTAAAGTAAGATCATTAGAAATAAAAAAAGAGTTGACAGTGAAGAAGAATCCATCGAAGTCATCAAATTACAGAAATAAAAATAAAGAAAAGAAGATATATCAGACATAAAAGAGAAAAATAAGTTGGTTAATGAACCTTAAAAAATAGTAATGCAAAAAAATTCAGAGGAAATAGGCAAAGGCCATGCAACCTTAAAATCTACATAACAAATTATTCCTGTTATTCCTAATAAATAATATATCTAAACTTTAATTTTATCATTTGAAAGGATTACAGGCAAACTGCTTCTACCTATTTCAAAAAAACTATTGCACAGCTTAAAGGTAAAATACTAAAAATTTTGTAAAAAATATGAGACGAACCCTCTTAAATTAATTATTCAAATCGAATCTGAAGAAATGCAAAAGGAATAAATATAACTTAAAGAACTGCTAATGAAAATGGAAAAAATCCTTAATCTTAAGTGTGAGGCTGAAAAGAGATAAAAAATTAAATTATATATAAACTCTTTCCTTCTATGCTGGCTCAGCTTTAACCAAAACAATGAAGTTATTGTTCAGGAAGATGGGGAAGTCAATTAAGACACCATTAAAAATAGGATCAAAGAAGTCATAAAGAGATTAAATATTTGATATACTAATATATTACAATTTTAATATTTAAATCATTTAAAAAACTCCTTTTTGTTTAAATTCATAAGTTATATTTTATTCAGGAAATTATAGCTAACCATATTGCATTAAAAATAAATAAGGATAATAATACAGATGATAATCACTAAGTATTTTAATCAGTTACTAAAGATTATGTTTTTGCCATGTCCTCAACGTCATTCATTAATGATTTTTAAAATTTGCTTTTTTTGAGGTCCTACTTTGTTGTCAAGGCCACAAGAAAGGAAATAAATAAAAATAGCCCAAGAATACCAAACACCATTTAAGATCTAAATTATGTTTTATTGAGCGCGGATGCACAAATTAAGCCACCCACAAATCCGAAAGTTTGACTTATAGCAAATAAATACCCAGTAACTGAGGCTTGATCAATCGGAAAAGCTGTTTCAGCTGCAAACAAAATAAAAGCTGAGGGGCTCGAAAGATAATTGAATCCAAAAAGGATAGATAGAAGACCAATTGTAACTGTTTTATCAGTGTGGTTCATAAAGCCCAATACTAGAAGTACATAACCTGCAAATGTTCCGAAATTAACTGAATAAGAATAAATTGACTTGCAATGACTGTATATTTGTAGGCTTGAGTTTTTTTCAATATAGTCGAGTAGACATAATTGCCAACAATGCCAAAAACTGTTCCAGCCACTCCCATTGTTGAAATTACTTTTCCAGGTTCTTAATAACCCAACCCCTTGAGTGCTTGTTCTAATATGCTGAAAAATGCCATATTAATCCCATAATTAAAAGCCATTCCAGCTGCTAATTTGAGGTACTCTTTGTTAGTAAATAATTTTTTCATTATTGCTGTATATTTTTATCTCTTTTGAGCACTTACAACAGCAGCTGCTTTTGAAGGCGCTATATCTGGTTTTTATCTAATGAATATCAGTAGGAAAATAAAGGGCACTGTTACAACAGCTGCCTAAAATCTTAAAAAATTGAGGACATCCTCCTTAGTGCTGTTGGAGTTAATGATCAGTCCTGAAATAATGAGACTCGTTGCCAAAGAGAGAAGATTGGCCAAGACACAAACAAAAGTAATCAATGGAACTATTTCGCTGCGAAACCAGTTAAAAGCTAATTTACTTGCAGTATTTAAAACAAAAATACTACCTACTGCTCCAGTTAGAGATCCCAATAGGCATATATATGGATTTCCTTCAGCCAGAAATGTTCTCAACCAGGCTCCACCCACAACGAGTCCACCTCCAATAAAATAGCTGAACCTAATTCCATAACGATTGATGATCCAGTTGCAGGGATAAGCGAAAAAGGTGTGGGCTATAGGGAACAACAATGTGTTTAGGGTGACTTCTACTGCTGATATATTAAAGAGTGCTTCAACTGTAGAATTCATGCCAGAAAATGTGTTACAGGGAAGTGAGTTTACTAGTGAAGCTACCAAGTATACTGCGAGTATTACAAATCGATAGCTAGTTTCCTTTGGTGTTTGCGACTATTCCATTGCGACGATCATTAAATCTTGAATTAATAAAATATTTGCCCAACTAATTGGAAAGTGATCAGATAAATATGAAATGAGTTCTATTATATTTATTACTGGCAATTTAAGATAATTTGATTTTAAATCACAAAGTTAATTATTTTGTTAGTTTGTATCAACAATTAGGAGTTCATCATTAAGATTATCCTTAATTATTTAGCTGCAATTATATGGAATTAGTTGTGATTAATTATCTTATTATTTTCGTCATATATTTTAGATACTTTGAGATGAGTTGTTTTGAAGATTTAATAAATAATTATCTTTCACTAATCACAGCATGCAGTTACAGCTACAGTGTCTCACTCACTGCGCAGAACCGCTTGATCTTGTGTGCCTGGATGGTAATTGTTAACAAAAAGGACTGCTTTGCTACCTCTGCAAAATGGAATCCCACTCAGATCACGAGCCAATAGCTTTAAAATTATTCCTCAGCAATTTTTGTAAAAGTTCTGGTGGAAAGGAATACTTTGCCAAAGAAACAGCCCAAATCGATCATGAATTACTGACTATTCATCAGAAGTTACAAGGCTTGCGTAAGCGTATTTTGAACATTAGCATAATATAAAACACATATGAAAAATTTTGGAGGGAAGTAATAACTTAAATTCAGCAATTTGATAGAATATTGAGTGAATTAGAAATAGTATTGTCCGAGGACGGTGCGGAAAAAATCAAATAATTAAATAAGTGGATCTGTAGATATGCCGGAAAATATGTAAAAGAGGAGCAACAATAAAATCAGCCGAAGGACTGCTTATACGTCACATACTTGAAGAACAGACTCAATTGGCTAAAGGAAATTTAGAATAGCATTGCAAGTATCGATAAAAAGGGGAATTTCAATGATGAAGAACTGCTTTCGCTATTTGTAATCGAAGAAGGAGGGGGTAGATTTAGCATGCATTTTTCAGAATAGCTCAAAGGATCATGTATGAGTGTCCTCTCTCCTGTCCGCGCTAGCATGACCAGCAGTGGAGAGCAGCGCATGATGCTGTTATAACCTCATCTAGGAAGTAACACTTCGACTATTTAGTCAATCATAGCATTAAAAAGTGGCGAGTCAAAATATAAAAATTGGCTTCTTGGATAGGAGTGGGGGTAGCTCATCTCGATAGCATTAAATCAGTCAATTTTAATTTCAGCTATACGAATCCCAATCACGGTAACTATCTAGTTAGCATGAATGGATACTCATGGAACGGTTATAAAATGTAGTTTAATAGCAAACACGAAACTTTTCAATTTGCTACAGGCGATATCATATCAATTACATATGATCCCAATGCCAATAAAGTTACCTTCCAAAAATAAAACGAGGAAACTATTTTCTCTTATGACGTCGACCCCTCTCAGAAACCCATTCACGCTGCTGTCAACATGGGGGGTATAGGTGACTGTGTAGAAATTTTATTGTGATTAGCAATTTGCATATTTGTCAAGGCAATCGTTTTAAACGACTATCAATATTACATGAATAAGAATTAATTTTACAGGAATAAGGACCTGATATTATGTTTGTACTTGTTAGTGAATTTGAAATAGTGATATTATAAATAAATAGGAGGATGAAGACTTCAAAAAATAGAAATTACTAAGTCAAACTTAAAGATCGTTAATATGAACAATGCTTAAAGATATTAGTTATTGGGGATGGTGGTGTTGGGAAATCATCTCTCATCTCCAAATATGTCGATGACAAATTTTCTGAAAGCTACTTGCCAACCATTGGAATAGATTTTAAAGAAAAAATAGTTACTATTAACAAGAAGAAAATCAAGTTGCAGATCTGGGATACAGCTGGACAGGAACGATTTCATAATATCACCAAGGCTTACTATCGAGGAGCACATGGTCTAATAATAGCGTTTTCTTTAGAAGCTCCTAATTCTTTCCACCATTTACAATATTGGCTCAATCATATCAATTAAGGTTGCGCTTTAAGCTGCAAGAAGATTCTCATTGGGACCAAAAGCGATCTAGTTTATGAATCAAAAATAAAGCCAGAGTTAATCTCAGCCTTGGCTGAATCAGCTGGTATCTAATACTTCGAAGTCAGCTCTAAAGAAAATAAAAATGTTGAAAACTCTTTTATTCGACTAGCAAGTCTAGTGTTAGATAAAAATGAGCAAGTGAATTAATAGGACAAAATGACTCTGACTTCCGAGACGATATCTAAGATAGCCCGAAAGAAGAAGTGTGATTGCTGATTAATATTTTATTGGTCTGCGCATTGCTGATGATTCATCTCATCTCATTTATTTATTTTTATTTTCATATGAAGCAATAATTGTTTCTAATTAGTTTTTATTTTTAATCAGTATCCATGATGGAAGGCAATAAGATAATGAATTGGATAGCATTTCCTCAAATTATTCGTTTTCACTGTCTTCAGTTTCAATATAACATAAAATCTTTAAAGTAATACTTTTTAACTTCTATTTTTATCACAGTTATAGTGGTTGTAGGATAGTTTCA
>Ga0302186_10001135_pt1 | contig 22783 bp, 15 predicted proteins | sample II_Bog_E1_2_FD_198782 | JGI IMG/M metagenome (GOLD analysis project Ga0302186, IMG submission 198782) | Peat permafrost microbial communities from Stordalen Mire near Abisko, Sweden - II_Bog_E1_1 | ecosystem: Environmental > Terrestrial > Soil > Wetlands > Peat | place: Sweden: Abisko...
CATCGATGAATTTTGTCTTTCCTTTCACTTGGATCTGTTTTTCTAACACCGGGTCCACTATTGGGTCCACTTCATTCTCAATACCTTCGACAATCAAGGTTTTACCATTTTCCATGCAGAATTTCAAATAACGATCTTTGAATTTGGGGTTATTTAGCGTGGCTCTACATTGTTGTAAGGTAATTTGATCATATTTTTCGAAATATTTCCTCATAATCCAATTTTGACCCTGTCCTTGCGGATCAATCAACAAAGGATATCTCGTGGAATTGGTGACCATGATACCATTTTGGATAGATAAATCATCTTTAGGAAGGCCTTGTAAATTCCATTCTCCAATCGTTGCATCATCTACTAGGAAACTTAATAATTCGAGGTTAGGAGTAACTGGTATCCCTCTTTTTTTCATATCAGCAACGAAATAATCATTGGATAATTGTGCTCTGAAATCTGAATTGAAAGGACCGCAATAAGAGATAAATGCACATGCCAATGATACGTTACCCACTAATCTTCTTTTCTGCTCATTGATTTCTGCAGCTCCTTTGCCCCATCTTTCCTTTTCTCCAGATAAACTGTTGATTAAAGTTCGCGCAGTGTTGATTTTCTTCTTCGTCTTGTTCATTTTATTCTCCAGGTTCATTTTTTCTTCGATTTGTTTCGAGAAATTCTCCTTTAAGGTGGCCAATTGGGCTTGAATTGCCGCCAAATCAGTTTGTGCCTTTCGTAGCTCATTTTGAGCCACTGCCAATCTACCTTCTTGAATCACGAGATTTTCTTTCTTGGGTTTCACGATTTTCGATTTATCATGATAATCATAAATAGCCATTCCCCATTTATAAATAGCAGCTGCAGCTTTGGAGGCATTTATGGCGTTTTTCTCACTAAACCAATCATCTTTCAGGTTATAATAAGGTTGAAGCAGCTCAATGGTTTCTTCATTGATCCCATCTCTATCATAATCCTTTAATTTCTTGATAAGAGTAGAATCTCCAAGCACTACTTTACCCGAATCATCCCAGGAATCCTTTAAGAAAATCTGTTTTTTATCTACTTTCTTATCAAATTGCTTTTCTTCAGTACAGGTCACTGGACTTATTTTGGCCTGGAAGTAAATACATACCAAATCAAAGATATATTTGATGACTTCATGTGGGGTTTTTGTCGTCTTGATTTCCACTATATCTTTATTATCCAAAGAAGAAACGGCATCTTCTGCTCGACGCAAGGCTGGCAAAGCAGCTTGAAGATCCTTTTCAGCAGATTCTCTTTCCGTCGCGATCATCTCAGCATTCTTCTTACAAGCCGCTGTGATAGCTTCGACCTCATCATTCTTTAGTTTCACTTTTTTGGATTCCTTTTCGAGATCTTGTAACATCAAATCTGTCTTATCGGAGGCTTCTTTCAATTGAGCCTCTTCATCTTTCAATCCAATCTCCATTTTTGCTATAGCGATTGTTGCCTCACCGATTTTTTCTAATCCAATCTTATAGGATTTCCCTTGGATATCCAATTCACCGAATTTCTTCATATAGAAATCTTTATAACTATTCAAATAACTCAGGAAACTTTTGGGAGTCACAAATACGGATCTTCTCATCTTTTGGAAATAGATGTCACAAACTTGGGAGACCATTAGATGTACAGTTCCCATATGTTTAAAGAGCTCGACTTTTACTTCAGCCGTGGTTTCAAGTCCTTTGAAGTTCTTAATGAAACTTTCAGCCACTGATACCAAAGCCTCTTCTGGCCAAGGCAAGAACCAATCTATAGTGCATTCATTGAATATGGCAGGGAATTTCCTGGCTCTTTCTCTGAATTTCTGGCCGACTGGACTGAAACAAAGCACTATATGTAGATTATCTCTTAATCTCTCGAGGAAATATACATATAACTCATTGGCTGGAGGGTCATAATTCACTAGATTCCGCTCCTTGCAATAATCATTACGCACCTCACCTAACCATACTTCCTTCTCATCCTTAGCTATGAGTTTGGGTATTTCTCCTGTAGATAAAATCATATTGATATATTCGAGGAATTCCTCTTTTTTCACCTCAGAATCAGTCATTATGAAGGTCACTTGACGACCCATATGTCCAGCGAAATCGAAATAATTTTTCAATTCATCTTTCAAATCCTTATCACTGAAGTTTTTAGTTATGACTAATTGATAAGTGGAATTTCGACCGATTTCAGCCGCCAATCTTGTCAGAGATTGTTTCCCAGAACCACCAACACCCACTAATAAGGCGGATGAACGTGGCATTTTGATGATACGAGAAATTCGCAATAAATGTTTGATTGCATCATCAAATAAAACGAGGTTCATCTTTTTAGACACGTATTTCTTATTATAATCTTCGAGAAGAGAATAACATCGTGCTCTAAGCTTATCCATATCCGCTATAGCCTCATAAACCTTTTCAGCCTCGACTTCTATGATCCCTTCTTCATTTTTGGTATCCTCTCTTAAGAAATCACAAAACAGGAACAATTTCTCCTTGTTGAATCTATCAAGGATTTCGGATTCCAATTGCGAGAAGTTTTCTAATGAGATTTCTTGAATATAACCTAACACTTGTTCTTTATCTTTTGAGTTCGTTAATTTATCCACGAAAACCCTTTCACATTCATGTCGCCATAATCCTATCAAAAAGACTTCCGGCTTCATATTTCCAACTGAAGATGCTGAGAGAATGACTTCCTTTCTGGTTTGAAGGACTCCTTTGAAGATTCTGGAAAGTTCTCTCATATTGAAGATATAATGGAATTTGGAAGGTGTGGGTAACATGGTGTTTTTCACTTTATTCCATAATTTTACAGTAGCTTGGGAAAGTCCCTTGACGACTCTATTGAATTCTGCAGTGAAATATTTGGGCTTGAATGTATGTTCGATGATGGGTCCATAAATTGCCTCCACTGACAAAGGAAGCACCATGTTGAAAATGAAAAATTGTCTTTTTAACCTATTTGGCACATCATTTCTACCACCACCTGGATGATTCATGGCACCGATATATTGCAATTTCCTAATGATCTTCAGATTTCCTCTTTGGGTTTTGTCCAACATATAAAATCCACTAGTTTCAATCAATTGTCTAACGATTTCCAATGTCTCCTGATCACCCCATTTGTTCACCTGAGGCATCGACATATCATCAATAAATAAAGTCATATTTTTGTTTCCAGGTGGCGCGAAATCCTTCCCGACCTTAAAATCGCATTCCACATCAATGGTTTCTTGGAAAGTTGAAGGTCGAGTGGCTGAGGAGAAATTCATTCTTTTAAAAAGCATATCATTTTGTTTGAATTTATTTGAATACATCAGAACTGAGGATGTTTTGGCAGTTCCGGACCCCCCCACCAATAAAATACTCTTTGAACAAAGAATCGAACGATCCTGATTCAAAATCAGGTTCATCAATAATTCCGCTCGGAAACTATCTATCGTAGGAATCAAAAGTTGTGAGAATTGCAATTTTTCCGGAGGCTTCCATTCTTCTGGAACACAGAGCTTCCAATCGATTTGACCGGATTTCTCATCAATATGGATGAAATAATCGTAAACCGTCTCATTTTCTCTGGATTTGGGAGGCAATGGCGCACCTTTGCTCCAAAGATATTCATGCATCGATTGTCGATCCTGCATCTCATAAACTCCACCTACTGACCATGTAATACAGAAAATGATGATTTTCTCATAATCCACTTCAGAAAGAACCTTGTTTAAATTGTTCAATGGCTTGAGAATCCCTGTCAATAGATTCAAAGTATTGGTGACTTTTATCAATAAAGATACATCCATCACCGGACTTTTACAGATCTTGTCGAGACTTTCCACGAGTCTATTAGTGATGAAATATTTCATGAGGATCGAATTCAAACGATCAGCCTCTTCATTCTCCTTAGAACCAGCCTTACGACTTAAAATCCATCCCTTTATCACTGGCTCATGGCCCAGATCTGTGGCAGATACGTATACTTGACCACATCTGGAAACTGTAGCCGGACTAGCATTGTTCAGATTTTCGACCTCAAATATTAATTTGCAATTATCTGTCATCGGAATACGTTCTCCATTGGCCAAAGTCAAGATCTTATTATCATCCAACACAGTGTTCAGGTTTTCTATCCAAATGGCATCCACAGGACCATCACAAGTCAACCAGGTATTAAATTTCGAATTCCTCACATTCGCCTTTTGCCAAAGAGTAGAAAAGATCCCAGGTGTCCAATCATCAGAAATCTCAGATTTTACTCCGTACATCTCTTCAGGAGTAATAGCTTTGGGATTCAATTTGGTGATCTTATAAGGTTGGGTCAATTCTGTCAAAGTGTCGGTCAAAACGTTCATGATCATACTTTTACCAGAGCCTGTAGGACCCACTAACATGAACCCATGTCTGACGAGACAAGTTTCATATAATTGGATGATCTTCATTATCCATGGTGGATGTGCAATCAATGACCGTTTTTTTATCATATCAGGGATCTTGGCTTCAACATCTGCATACACTTTTTTGGGTACCTCGGTTTGTTTTGGGAAGATATCAAGCAGGAGATTATTGAATAAGGGGATATCTTGAGCCACAAGTTTTGATAGATTCATGTCTCGTAGACTTCTCATCAATAACATTTCTTCTTCAGCTTTTTGTTCACCTCTTTTGGTGTTACCAGCAGTTCTCAAGACTGAAAGGATGTTTCTCAACCCGAAATCATAATGTCTTTGTTTACTGAGTTGTTCCTCACAGAGTCTATATAACATATTGAATTTCTTGGATAGACCATCAATTAATGTATATCCCACAGAGGCCAACTTCACCTTGATGATGATTTCTCTATCAGGAACCATCATACTCACTCCTCTGAAGAGAACCTTTAGATTTTCTGGCAATTCTTGACGCCCGGCATAACCTGGATTCATGGTGATGAAATAACCCACACTTTGTACTAATTCAATGGGAGTGGTTTCTTCAGGGAACATGAATTCTTTCTTATGAGCCTTTTTATTCGCAGAAATCACCTCAATTTGCATTCCAACCACTGATAACACTTCCAAAGTAATTCTGTTGAATTCATCGAAACAACCCCAAAGACCGCTTTGTACGAGTCCTTTGAAGATTTTAGCCATATCCCGATATCTATGTTGATCAGAACAATTGGTCACCACAACGAAAACTCCCAAGGTTCTTCCTAAATCCTTGACAGTTTCCGTCTTTCCTGTCCCTGCAGGTCCGGCTGGTGCACCTCCATAATACATGCTCATAGCTTGAGCTAATGTTATATAGCAACGATCAGTCAATGGAGTGATGCATAATCTTTCTTTGGCTCCAAGGAACTCATAATTATAAGGACTATCCCAATCTGTGATTGAAATCACACAATTATCCTGTTCTTGTTTCCAATAGAGTCTAGTTTGTTTTTGCCAATCGAAATCGTTCACATCCTTGACCTTCAGATCATTAGTAAGATCCCGTTGATGCACATGGATTGTCACAAGTGTCTCGATTTTGGTCCTCTCAATATTTGAGGTGATGGTCTCCAAACACATCGAAGTCAAGGTCTCCAACATCCCTTGGATATCCTTTCTTTTTTGTTCCATGGTAGCCTTTTCATTTTTACCAGTCTTTTCTAATGCTTCGGTCATTTTGGCAGTCCAAATCAATTGAATGCCCAATAAACCTACTTGTGAGGAATAGGCATGGATGAACTCCTTTAAACCCATTGACAAACAGGCAGTTGAAGCTTGTCTAATGATATCTTTCATAGTAAATTGCATTTGATGCTCTAACACCTTGAGCCAGGTCTCTATATTACCCTCACATTTCACATAATTCACCAATTGAATAGTTTCATCATCTCGACCCATAACTTGAGTGATAGCTCTGATAATCTTCTCATTTGTGCCTTTTTTATCTGGGTTTTTATCAAAAGTGACTCTATTGATAGCATCAAACAACTTCTCGAAATCATCTTGGATAGATGTAGGCTCCGAACCTTGACTCAATATCTTCAAAAGTGTCGGGTTGCTCACGAAATAAAACCTCGCGAACTTCTTCCTCTTTCCTTCCAAATATTGTTCCAATGATTTCTGACATAATTCGAGATTTTTCTGCAATTCCGGCAGGAAATCTTTTAACATATCATTCTGACAACAAGGAATGACCTTTTTCGTTTCGACGGCCTTTTCCATAATTTTGAGCCAATTCTTATCAATTCCAGCGAATTTCTTGGCTTCCACAGGCATGTTCCTAGCGATATCTCCTCCAGTGAACACCGCTTCCAATGAAGTCCATAATACTTGGACCTTGATCCACATATCTAACGTTTCTGATACATCACTAAATACTCTGATTTGATTTTCGACGATCGGTTTGAAAGGAAGGACATGTCTTTGGGCATTGAGAGTAGCTAATAACATCTGATCTTCATCAAGTTTCTCTTGGATGTTCTGAACTGACATCCCATTCAATATACAAGGGTAATCTCTTTGTTTCCCCCAATTGGAGAACTCAAAACCTGCGTTATCCCAAGTAGTTTTCACTTCCTCCAATTGGATTTCAATCTTTAATTGTTTATCAGCAGATTCCGTTATATCAATAATATCATCTTGATGCTCTAAAAGGTTCGCCTCAATCAGATCATTTAGATAGAAATTGTCTTCTTGCTCATAATTGAGACCCCTACCAGTCACTTCCACGATCTTTTGCCAATGTCTCGGCTTAATACTGGGTTTCTTCAAATCTCGAATAATAGGCAAAATGGCCTTCAGATTCTCTATCTCTTGCTTGAGTTCCTTATAGGCTTGCCATTCCTTAAGCTCTCTAGGCAATCTGGCACATAAATCACCATATTTTATCACCTGTTCCTCCATATCCTTCAATTGATCCACTGAAACATCAGCCCAGGACCGTTCTCTCCATTTGGACAATTGATCAATGACCTCAGCATAAAGATTATACAATTTCTTGAGCATTTTGAGCTCTCCTTCGGTTTTTTCCAATTCAGGATATTTCTGATTTTGAAGTCCGAATAGATCTTCACCTGATTTGTTGATTTTATAGAATTTGAATTTGACGGAATATTCATCTTCAAATCTTCTCAATCGTTCGATGGCTTCTTTTGGTGAGATTTTCTCCACCATAGGACCGTTAACTTCATAATCTTTCCTGAAATCTGCTACATCTTTGATGAATTCTTTCACGTCTCGCTTCAAATCCTTCAAATAAATGCTTTGTTTCTGTTGCAACTCCTTTTGTTTCACCTCACCGTAATGGATCAATGCGTTCCAATTGCCTCCCAACATGCTTCTTGCATCCATTTCATCTTTATCAGTGATGCCTCCTGGCAAATGATTATCCAAAAGAGAATACATCTCCAACACGGGATTGAATTTCATCTCAATTTCCGCCTGTTGTTTCCTGATTTCCTCCAAAGTTTCCATCACATAACCCAAAGAATCAATATCTTTCACTTCTTTCCTCAATCTAGTATCCAAAGTCTTCGTTTGTTCAGTTAAATGATCCAACATTGTACGGGCTCTTTTATGCAGATCTTGGGCATATTGTAATTTCCATTCCTTGGCCTTGGCCTTTAATTGTTGACATAAATTATCTGTTTTCAATTCCATCGCTCCAATTTTATGTGCATGTTCTATTTTGTCAATTTCCTCCTCAACATTAGTGAACTTCTTCAATTCATCCTCATAATCTTGTAATGAGGGGTTCTTCTTACCGAATTTGTTCAACTTCTCACTGATATTCTCCTTCCAAAGCCATTCAAATTTATTGAAAGAGGCTAAAAACTCATTGACTTTGTTCTTGGTGCCCTGTATCGACCCAGTCAACAATAAAATCACCTTCACAATCTCTTTATCTTGGGCAATCATCTCATAAAATGACGCCTTTTTATCATTATCTTTCTCTTGTTGGTCCCAATTATATAACGTCTTTGAACATCTCAAAACATGAGTGGCTGCTCTATTTATGGATTTCTGGATTTCTGTGAGATTAGGGTTCAATTCTACCTTTTGGCCTTCCAATTGAACACATACCTCGAAAAACGGCTTCAATTGTTGAGTGGATTGTTGTTGGCCACCACCTGGTCTGGAACCACAAACACGATATTTCATGGCATTGAGAGAGTTTTGTGTGGAATTGAGCAGGGCTTGATAGAGATACCAAAAATAGTATTTTTTGATTCTTTTGGTTTCTTCCTCATTGACGCTTTCATTGAGATGTTTATCCAAAGGATAGCTATTGATGGTTTGGATGAGATCATCGACGGCTCTTTCTACCTCGACGTTTTTGCTCATGAGATAATCGGTCTTTGATTTTATATAATCTCGTTGCAGGGATACGAATTGCTCCAAGGAAAATGGCTTGGAATCTTGAGGCAAAGAGACTAAAAGAACTTTGCTGATGTTTTTCAGATTGTTCTCTATACGGTTTTCTATGATATCATTGACATTTATGATCAATTGTTCTAATTTGTTCAGGCCTTGATGCACCGATTGTAGATAAGAATCTATGTTCATGGAGGTCCAGGTCAAAGTGACTCTTCCAGGCAAAAGCTTCAATTCTAAATCTTCTTGATGTGGGTTCAATAAGTTCTTGTTAATTGGCTTGATCTTGCTGATAATTCGGTCATGTTCCTTCAATACATATAATAATTCATTGTTATACATTTTGAACTTCTCCTCCTGGAGTAAAATGATTCTGGCGGATTCTGGAATCTCAATCCCCACACGATCCATGCATTTGGCTTCTCTAATCAATTGCGTGATCTCTGGATCGAAGTTCACATATAATTTCTTCGTTTCATCATATCTTATAATTAATGTGGCTTGTAATGCGGCCTTGCTTTTCTCTATATCTGCGCACCAATCCTTATAATACCACATTTCATAGACGGTCAATTGTTTTCCCAAAGTGTTATAAGATCCGTAATATTTGCGAATATCTGGAGAATTCATCACATTTTCAGGAAACATATTGATTGGTCCTGTGATCTTCTGGAATAAATGTCTAGCCCAGATGATCTTCCCAGCTTGGGGAGGCATATTCCTGACAATTGGAGGGTTGCCTTTCTGATCTGTGAAGACTCTTTGAATATGATCTAATTCAACTGCATAATTATGCAAGATGGAGTTATATTTGGAAGTGAGATTATGTTTGAGGGAATCTCTTTTGAGTGTGTTTTCGAATTTATGTAACAATTTCAATGAATATTCAATATTCCTGAAACGGTTGAAATTGTTATCGATGAAGTTCTGCAATTCGGCATCTAAATCGCTGATTTTCAGGTTAAATTCCACAAAATGTAGGTCGAATTGATTATTTTGATAATTCAAGAGATCATATCTGTTCTTTTTGAAATCTTCAATTCTTTCCTTGAATTTGGCTGTGAGTTTCTCCATCCCTTCAAGATTATGGTTAGCTAGACTTTGGAATTGTTGGATGGTGTTGAAGATATCGATGAGTTTGACGACTCTTCTACAGAAAAGATCGAATTTCCCAAAAATTTGTGTTTCAGAGAAATCGAAGGTTTTTCCTTTGGGCATATCAGCCACCTTATCTTTGGTTTCTTTATAACATTCCTTATATTCTCTATTGAGTTTTATGCAGGAACTCAACACTTCAATGAGTTCCGCAGGCTCGCGTTTCCAGATATCATCACTGGTCTTTCCATTAAGTATGCGTTTCTTGCAATTGGTGATCATTTGATTTGTGATCTTCATGAAAAGACCCGTCATTTTATCGGCTGTATAATAGAATCTTGCGATGGTATGGATCATCTTGATCGCGTTCATAAGAGCAGGTAAGGTGTCAATGATTTGTTGTGGAGTGCCTGTATATAACGGCTCGATGAACTTCTCTAATGTGGTCAGGTATTTTACATTATCTTTCGCCTCATTCAACTTATCAGTCAACAACAGATCCACTCTCGAATAATCCATCATCAATTTGCTGATGCTTTCATCACCTCGGCCTCTTTGAGAAACCTCATTATGAGGTTTATGTCTGAACAATTGTCCTTTGACGAACTTAAAGTCATTGCTTCTCAATTGTTCACTGAGACTTGTGATCTTCTGCATGCGACTTTTCCAATACTCCAGCTCTACTCGAGGACCAGCATCTGGAGGTTCTTTTTTTGCGTCGTTGTCTTCGTTTAACATATTGGAAATGGTTGTCAACCAATTAGAGAACTTCCGTTCGAGGTATTGTTGTTTCTCTTGTTCATTGCCTGTGGCTTGACTGAATTTGTTATATTCCTCCTGATCTAAACGGAAGATTTCTTGGCCAGGTTGGATACTTTTGATGCTTTCATAGACCTCTTGGCTGAATTTTTTCGATAATCCAGCGAACTCTTGTCTGGACTCTTCCTCACATTTCTCCCATTCTTTGGGATCCATGTGTTCGATCATTGGGAAGTATACAAATTCCATCAGATTGTTCAATTGCATGAGGACGTTGGAAGATAACTCCCCGAACAAAATCTCATTATCATTGGCCTCTTGCAGGTTCACAGTCTTCTTGTGCTCTGGCAGGTTTCGGATGAAATAAACCGCCTTTTCCTTGATCCGTTCGGTGTCACCTTGAGTTATGAACAACATCGGGTCCGCGTTTGCCTCCTTGATCTCATCGTTGCTGATCTGATCCTGAACCTGATGATATATCAGGATCTTCTTTGGACCATCACCTTTGAGAAATTGCTCTAGAAGCATCTCATTACGCTCTTGTTTCAGGTATTCCTTTGTAAGTAAAATATATTAAAAATATGTTTTTTAGAGTGGAATGGGGGGGGGGTATGGATGGATGAGGGGAACCATGGGTGGTGGGGAGACTATGGAGTTTTTTGGCACCCTCGATGGTATGAAAAATGAAGAAAGAAATTTACTTCGACTGCTGTCTCTTTCTTAATACCGAGGGATTCGGAAATGGTGGAAATCATCCAACGTGCTCGTTTGGATGATAAAACTGACATTTTTGGATAGGGTTAAGTTTCGGTAGTAGGTTTTAGGGTATTTTTTTCCGTGAATTTAAAATATTTATAACTGTCGGAGGGGATGGGGGGATTTTATATTAATTAGACCAGGATTAAAGAATCTTAGGGAAGTTTGAATTTCGGATGAGGGGGGTTTTTATTTGAAATTCGAAAAATTAAGAAAATTTTTTGAAAGTTTCATTTTTTTTAATTTGGCGATTTTTTTCTCTCTTTTTTGGTTTCATTTTATTAGAAAAATTTATTAAAAATTAAACCATTTTTTTTAAAAAAGTAGCATTTTTATTTTTTTTATAACTCTTCAATATAAATTAATTAATTTTTCTTTATTTATTCCGCAACCGATCCCTTACATCCGGAAAATTCCGAACTTGGTATTTTCGATTTCTTTATTCATAGCGATTTGTAAGGCAACCCCCAACACTTTCCTTGTATCAGACGGCATAATTATCCCATCATCCCATACTCTCGCAGAGGAATAATATGAATTACCTTCCCTTTCATATTTCTCAAGAATTTTGGACTTAAATTTCGCTTCTTCTTCAGAGTTCATTGGAGTAGTTGATTTCATCATGCTTTCTTTTTTCACCTGTTTTTCCACAGAAAAATTCATTAATAATTGTTTTTTTTTTCTTAATAATCACTTGAGCCAAGACATTAGCTGCCTGATCTCCTCCCATCACTGAAGTTTTAGCCCAAGGCCACAAGAAAAGGAATCTATCAACAGATAAAATCAGATAAATTCATAAATAAGACTGACTACCTTGGACCAAAAGCACGACCACACATTCCATAATTTCCAGCTCCAAAGCTCCCCCCAAAAATCAATGTCAATTTTGGAACAGAAGTCGTGGACACAGCGTTCACAAGCTTCGCACCATGCTTGGCAATGCCCTCATGCTCATATTTCTTGCCGATCATGAACCCCATGATATTTTGAAGGAAAATTAAGGGCACTTTCCTCTTAATTTTCACATAAAAACCATTAATTACTATAAAACATCTACCTCCGAACAAATTTCTATGAAATTTGCACCTTTTTGTGCTGATTCACTGAACAACACCCCATTGTTGGCCAGAATACCCACATCTTGACCATAAAGTTTTGCGAATCCTGTGACGAGTGTCGGTCCATAATTCCTCTTATATTCCAAGAATTTGCTCCCATCAACTAATCTGGCGATAAGATAATTGGGATCCACTATCTTTTTTAAATTCGGACTCATGATATAATTCAACTCCTCAGCTGGAAATATTGGGTCCTCAATGGCTCTGTTATCCAAATGGAACTTTTTTCCATTCGTCTAAATCAAAAATAATTTGATAAAAAAAAAGCCTATTTTTCTACATTTGCGATAATATTCCTGCAGATTTGAAGCGCCTCGATCTCATTGTTAGCGAAATGGTCACTTACACCTGAAACACCACAATGAATAGCCGCTCCTCCTAATTCTTCCGCGTTCACTATTTCACCAGTGGCTGCCTTGACCTATTTCCCAAAATAATTAATATTTCTTCAAAAATGGAAAATCAACCAATGGTGGTCCTCCCAAAAATATCGTCCCGTTTTTCTTCACAATGATGTTTTCATCACACATGGCTTTTTAATCAAACTTCCTATAAAAATATGATCATACTATTATCATTTACCTGGAACATAAGCCCCTCCAGCTGTACATAATCCCAACACTAAGGAAACCTGTGTAATTCCCATGGAACTCATCAATGCGATATTATAGAAAATCTTCCCGAAATGATCTCGATCAGGAAAAACCTCATCTTGCATTGGAAGGAACACCCCTGCGGAATCCACCACATAAATGCAAGGCAGCCTATTTTGTAAGGCAATTTCTTGCGCTCGCACCTGTTTCTTTATCGTTATCGGATAATAGCTGCCAGCTTTGATGGTGGGATCATTTGCGATTATCATCACCCATTTGCCTTGAATCAACCCGACACCTGTTATCAATCCACCTGATGCCACTTCATCTTTCCCGTAAAGCCCATGGCCTGCAAATTGCGAAAGTTCCAAAAATGGAGAACCTGGATCCAACAATTTGGTCACTCGATCCCTTGAACTCAATTTTTGACGCTTTAAGAGGAAATGTTCTTGGACTTTGGAACCTGCTCCTTGGAGGATCTGGTCTAGACTTTTACGGAATGTTGAGATGATTGGAGAGGTTTCATTACGATAGCTGGTGTATAATTCTGAGCCGAGGTCGACAGGCAAGTTGAGGATCGGATATTCGTAGAAATTACGACCGAAAGCGGATGTGGTGCTGTCAGTACTGAAGAACCGATAACGAAGCAGAGAGTTTCTTGGGTAGGAGAGCTTGGAAAGCATTGATTGGATATATTTATTTATTTTTTGGATTGAATTTCGGAAGATTTTAAAAATTTTAAAAATTTTTATAAATTTCAGGGTCATTCATTCAACTGGTAGACCCATTGAGACTTTTTCAATAGTGTTTTCGAACTTAAAAATTATAAGAAATGAAAGAAAAATTGATTTTGGGAAAAACTATTTGGATATTCGCATGAACTTGGGCGAGTTTTTCTTCGGTTTCTGTTATTTTTTGCGCCAATGCAGCCTTTTTCTTCGCAATTATCTTAAATGCTTCTTCATAAGAACATTCAAGGAAAAATCCAAACCCAATAGCCACCCCGACCTTATTTTGGTTTTCTCTGAAATTTAATAAAAATATATAAGGAAATTTCAAGTATATGGAAACATGCGGGCTTTCATAAAAAGGTCCTCCGCTATATTTATTAAAGATTTCATGGGTTTGGCTGAACAGGCCTGCATTGATGAAATCCATATTTCAAGATCCTCGCTATTGGCATGAAAGGAGATTTTATAAGTATTGAGGGTACTATTCTGATAGCTCCTTTTCTAAATCCTCTGATTTTTTGAGAAGAGCCAGATAATCTCCTCTTAATTGCGAGTTGAGGAAATCTGCATATTTTTCCATAAGGGTTTTCAGAAAGAGTACAGAAAATGGTGTTGTTGGTATTGTTTATGATTTAAATTTTTAGAAAAAAAAAGCAGAAGATTTATTGATTTTAATAAATTATATAAATTGAATTATTGAAAATGATATTAATTTTCTTGATTTAAATAAAAATAGGCATTAATATCTTTGTTTGGGAATTCTCAATTAATTGGATCATTTTTTTTTTTAAAACCTGTCAGATGATTGGTCTCATCAATACCTCTATTTTTTTCTGAATTTCTAATTCTAATTCTAAAAAAAATAAAAATTTGATAAAATAAATATGTTTTCAAACTATCTTTCCAAAAAATTTCCAATGATGTTTTCAACCTGTAGCACTTTTTATGACCTCATAGTGATGTCGGAAAGTTTCGATCATGAGGAATTGAGAAAAATCTACCTGAAAAATCTCTCTTTCTTAAAAACGAATGTCAAAGTCTCTAAAGTGCTTCCAAGCTCGGCTTCACTTCATTGTATAGATGAGAGGCTTCAAAAGAATCTCAAGTAAGATAGCTTCCTTTAGTTCTCACCTTTTGGATATTTTAGGAAAGACACCCCCAAGAAGATTAGAAATTTGTTTTCATCAATGAAAACCTCATTGATTTGGGCTTTATCATTTTACGAGCCTTTAACTCATCGAAGCTCACTATGTCTGGTAGTCTTTTATTTATTAATTTTTTTTCCTTAAATATTAATTATATATAAATATATATGACAGAAACTGGAGGATTGGCAGTGCCTTTCAAATCTCATCAAAGAAGTCGACCCTATTGTCCTCAAGAACAAATGGTTCACATATTTGAAGTCGACTTCTCATAAAGTCTTCTGGACCTCTGCCCAAGACCAACATCTCGTTAATTTGATCCAATTTTATCACTATTCTTATGGTTCCAATGAGATAAGTTGGTCGAAGATTTGTTTGGAATTCAATGCCATGGTCGTTGAGCCAGCAGAGTTCCAAAGCGAGAAACAATGCAAGGAAAGATGGGAAAATCATCTAAATCCTAATTTAAGAAAGTAGATTGAATTTAAATCGAAAAAAAAACCAAAATTTCTTCATTTAGGAAACTATGGACTCTTGAAGATGATATCCTTTTGTTAGAGCTTAATTTGGAAACCCCGAAGAAATGGGCCAGAATTGCAAAAAAAATGATTGGAAGGAATCAACATTGCGTGAAAAACGAATTATTTCGAATTGTGAGCAAGAAAAGTGAGGTAAAAAGAGAAATGTTGATGAAAATAAATGAGGAGAAATTAATGGTCTTGATTAAAAAAAGCTTGGATATCCTTTATGATGAGAGGGTCAAGCTGATCTTAGAAGAACCAATGAACCATTTTTCTGAAGTTCCAGAAGAAAACACGAATTTTTCTCTAGATTGGAAAGAAAAAGATCCAGAAGAAAACAGAAATTTTTCGATGGATTGGAAGGAAAATAACAGGGAGATTTATTTCAGCCTGGACTTTAACCATTATTAGAGAGCTTGATTTTAAATATTATATATTATTTAAATAAGAGCAAATATTTCTAATGAAATAAAAATTAAATATTTTTTTCTCTTTTTTATTGAAAAAACCAGCGTTTCTTTTTTTTGATGGAAATGTATAATTTTAAAAGAAATTATGATTTTTTATGCGATAAATTTTATCATAAAAATGTTGGGAAATTTGAAATTTCATCAAAACGTTTTTTTAAAAATTGTTAATTAATCTTCAAATTCGAAAATTAAACAATTTTTTAATAATTTCAAATAAAATTTAACATTTTAAATTCTTTTTAACAAATTTCCAAATCAAATCTCAATTGCATTTTTTAAAAGCAATTCATAATAAAAATCACTCTTGAATAAATCTTTTTCATGCTAAAATTTCAAAAACAATTCTTCTTTTTTCTCCAAGACCCTGATATCAAAAACTTCCTGCCCTTGCTAGATCTTCTGGATCCACAGGCTGTCAAAACTCTTTATGAAAAAAACAAAAGTCTTTTGAAGTCAAACATTAAAGTTTCAGTTGGCGTTCCAGATTTATCTTCAGTTCGAGCTTTCTTGGTGTTATCCTCTCAAAAGCATAGGTGAGTTTCTAAAAAAACATCTTAATTCCTTTTTTTTAGAAAGCACATCAAGAATTTCGACTTAAAAGTGAAATCGCATTTTCTCTGGGTGTTGTCAGTATATGAGATTTTGACCCTGCATAATTCCGAAAATCTAGTTAGAATTTACCATTTTTTCTCTAAATAGCTGTCAATAAAGGATCTCAATGATTGGAAGTTCATTGCTTTATTAATGCCAGATTGTGACCCTTATGTCTTGAAGCATAAATGGTTTAATTATTTGAAATCCTCGAAAAGGAAATGTTTCTGGGGATATTTTCAAGATCTACAGCTTTATAACTTAATCAAAGCTCATTATCCTTGTTTTTTCATCACCAAGGGAAGATTATTTCCAAGCAATTTTCGAATCAAATGGTCGAAAATCTCCTTCGAACTAAACAAAACCGTGTTGAATGCCTTGAACTTCAAAAATGAGAAACAATGTAGGGAAAGATGGCAAAATCATTTGAATCCTTCTTTGAGGAAGTAAAACTTATTGAGAAAAGTTAAAAGAGAGAAATATTGTTTAGGAAACTTTGGTCTTTGGAAGAAGATAGGAATTTGCTTGAATTATGCCTCCATTATCCAAGGAAATGGGCTAAGATCGCTAAAGCCATGAACGGAAGAACACAACATTCGGTCAAAAACAGGTTTATCAGAATTTGCAAATGCCAATTGAAACTTGAAAGAAAAAATGTGAATAAAATCGAGGAGGAACATTTGAAGGAATTGATTAAGAAGGTCTTGGCTTTGCTTGTGCAGAAAACAAGCAGTTCTTCTAATGCCAATTTAGGGCAATTTCAAGAGGAAATAGACCATTCTAATGAGGATTCATTGGACTTTTTGCAAAGATTTGATGGAAATATGGTTTGCGAGGAAAGGCAAGCCTTTTATGATTAGAATGTAATTACATATAATGATTTAATAAAACTTGAAGGAATTGAAACATTTAATTAATTTATATTCGAAAACATATATTTTGTTTGATTTAACTTAATCAATTTTTATTAAAAATTTTTGAATACATTTTTTACTAAAATTAATTTTTTTCTATATATCAATTTTATTTTCTGATGATTTTATCAGAAAATAAAATTGATAAATATATGTTTCAAAAAATCGATTGAAAATAATGTTTTTTTTTTCTATAATAATGAACTTTTGCCTTTTTTATTTTCTAATAATTTTTTATAGAAATTAAAATTAAACTTTTTTAAAAATCCAATAAATAGCAGAAAAAAGATTTATAAACATCACTTCGTTCTAAACTTCCTTCAAAGTCTTCTCCATCAACATTTTCATAAGGCTATTTTTCCTTTTATCTCCGACCCCATTGTTTCCCTTTAATTTCCAAGCCGTTTCTTCGGGCATATTCATAATATATTTCACATCATTTTTTATATCAATGCCCATATTTTTGAGAAATTTCATTATAGGCAAACATAGATCTGATAAAGTCGCAAGATCATTATGTCCCAATTGATCATTTAATGAAATATCATATTTCCGTCCCATTTCCTTGCAAATTTGAGCCATTTCCAGACATTGTTCCACTGGGATCATCTTATCTTTTTTCCCATGAATGAAAAGCACTGGACAGGCCACTTTTCTTAAAGCTTCGATATTTTTGAACCGTTCAGCGATTAAAAAGGCTGCGAATCGACCAAATGCGCTTTTGACCACAGCCTTGATAGATTTGAAGGCACTGATTAAAATTAAGGCTGCAACTTCTTTTTCTGAAGCCAGATAACATGCCGGACCTGAGCCGATGGATCGACCTGCTATTAGGATGTCTTTTCCTTTAAATCCTAAGGTATTTGTAATATATTCATATATAATATTTGCGTCTTCGTATAAAATCGCACTGGTGGGATTGCCTTTATAAATTCCATACCCAGGATATTCCATAGCGATGACATTGACCTTCAGAAATTGTGACATTTGGCTCAAACAGATTGAAATAATGCCCAGATCTTCAGCATTGGCATGGAAATAAAGGAGAATCTTATTCGATCCCATGGAATAACGCAGATATAAAGCAGGAATCACTCCCTTATCAATAGAAACAGAAGCTTTTTTCTTTAGTTTCAGTTGAGAACTATATGAAATCGAGGCTGAGGATTGTGAATTTGAGAGGTTTTCTAAGCGAATTTCATGAGAACGAATTCTTCGATGTGAAAGATCTGATGATGGTATTTTTTGTGGGGTTTCAGACATAGGCAATTGGGCTCTCGGGATCAAGATAAGACTTGGCATATCATCTATGGTGTAGGAAGAAACTGGTGCTGCGAAAATGAAACGATTGAGTTCCATGTAAAATGAAGAAAAAAAAAACGAATTTTGGTTCAAATTAAGGAGAGAAAATTGAATTAAAACAGAAAATGAAAAAAAATGGTTTTTTTATGAAAAATTTAGAAAAAAATGTTGGTGTTAATTTATATAAAAGACATAAAATGCCATCACTGCGCCAGCATTCATCGACACATGGATCATCACCACATTCACGAATTTTATCAATCGTTTGAGGTATATGAACAGGCATCCGACCCCGAAGAAATAAACCCCCATCATCAAACTAACTCCGACTCCTGTGATTTGTAAAAGGACAAAAATATGAAGAAGTCCATAATGCAATGAGTTCAAAATGTAATAAAATTCAGTTCGAGGGAAAGTCTTTGCTATAAAGACTCGCCAATATAATTCCTCACATACAGGGTAAAAAGTCAAAAAAACCATCAGAAATAATGACATTTCAAGGTCATTTTCGATCTCTATGGGGAAATCAAAGGTCTCATATTTCACGAAATAATCAAAATACACCCATCCGATCAAGAAATGAAGTCCGAACGCTATCAGGCTAAGGAAAACACCCCAATTCAATAAATTCCGCTTGAAAGAAAGCTCGCCTGTGAAATAATATTCGAACGCTCGCTTGCCTTTAAAAAGAAAAGTCATATAACCCAAAGGGATGATGACTATGAAAAGAACTATGTAGATTGTTAAACAAAGAACACCATCTGCTGTTGTCCAAAGGAGAATAGGGGCTGAAAATAAAGTCAAAACGAGAGTCAATTCGATGAAAAGGAATTGGTCTTTCGAGAACTCGAAGATCAAAGGGTCTTGTTCTTGCTTCATGGTTGAGATTTTTTTGGGTTTGAATTCGGAATTTTGATGGTTTTTTTTGTTAATAAAAATGAATAAATTAAAAAAAATAAAAAATTCAATAAAGATAAAACGTTAAAAAAAAAATTTCCTATTCGAGTTGATATTTAGAATTCCCTTAGATAGAAAACATCATGTTATATAGGATAAAAGTGTTTTTTTAGTTAAAAAAATATAATATTTTAATTACTTCTTCATTTCCAGCCGGATCTTTTCTAAGACTAGCTTTGTAACCTCCAACGTCTCATGTTTTCTTAGAAATTCCTTCATTTCTTTGACGCTTATTTCCAAATGGAGGCCTACCAGGCAGAAAAACCTGTTTTTAACATTATGTTGGGTTCTGCCCAAAATATTTTTGGCTATCAGGAACCATTTTTGGGGATAAATGAGGTTTTTCTCTAATAAAGTTAGATCCTCATCAAGCGACCAAATTGTCCTTTTTTCAAGCAAAAATCAGAAATGCTTTAAATTTTAAAGAATACCTATTTAGAAAAGGGTTCAAATAATTATTCCATCTCTCTTTGCATTGTCTGAAGTTTTTAAACCCATAAGGAGAAAAAGAATCCTTGCTTAATTCGAAGGCTAGTTGAGACCATTTGATGCCTTTGAAATTTTGTGTTTTGCAATCAAAAAGCATTGGATATTGAAGTTTGATCAACTCTAATAATTTGACTTCTTGTTTTTTCGTCCATGCAGTTTGGGTGATCTTGGAATCTACATAGGTGAACCATTTATATTTGAGAATGTAGGGATCTTCTGAGGAACAAAGCATTGCAATTATTTCCCAATGTTTTATTTCCTGGGTTTAAATTAATTAGAAAAAACTGGAAATTTAGAGGAAATTATACTAATTCATCACAAGACTTACAAAAGAAGAATTCTACCGCTGATAAAAACCATATGAACACGCTTTTAGACTTGAGGAAATAAGACTGTCGGGATCTATTCCTTGATTAAATTTAATGCTTTTAGGTTTAAGAAATAACTTTTTTTCTTTGAGGAATTTGATCTGAGCTGTAACCATTGAGAAAGGAGGTGAATTTTTTGACACTTGAACATTAGACTTTAAAAGTTTGATGTTTTTGGAGTAGAGGATCTCAATGAAACTGGTATATTGACCCAAAGTTTGAAGATTTTGTATGAAAGACTCGATGATGTTTTGCGTTTTCAAGGGGTCAAGTGAACTTAGAGTTTCGTTGACAAGGCTGAAATCGGAAAAAAATAATTTTTCCATGTTTTTTAAAATTTTCTTATCTTCGTTTAGTTTAATTAAGCTTCCAAATTTATTCAAAAATCATTGAATTAAGATTTGGTAAGGTCTTTTTTTTCATAATTTTTAATATTATACATAACGCAAAAAAGCGGAGTAGATTTTTTAGTTTTTTTAATAATATTTTTTTTTATTATTTAGACAGAAAGTTCTGAAATTTATTATAATTTCATCAGGAAACATTTTAACTCATATTAATCAAAATAAAACTAATAAAATTATAATATTTCTAATGTTTGCAAAAACATCTTTTTTTAAAGTCCCTTTTTTTTTCTTCAGCACTGCCGCCGGGACGTCCTCTACCTCAGCCTATGGTCGCCACTTTTACCAATATCCAGTTCTAAACCTTCCTATCGACTCAGGTGCCCTCCCTTATTCTCATTACATTTCTCAATCCACTCCCATTCTCGCCGATTTCCGAAAAAACCTGCAAGCCATCCTCCGAGAAAAACGTGCTGATAACCCATCGAGAGGTCATAAAAAACGTCAAAAAATGTCCATTCGAGAAAGAGTCACTAAATTATTAGATCCAGGGTCTCCTTTTTTGGAATTATCTCAATTCGCAGGGTACAAGCTTTATAATGAGGACCTACCTTCTGGGGGGATGGTCACAGGAGTGGGGTTGATTAAAGGGAAATGGGCAATGATCGTTGCAAATGATCCCACAATCAAAGCTGGGAGCCTTTTTCCTATAACTATTGCGAAACAGATCAGAGCGCAGGAAATTGCATTCGAAAATGAATTGCCCTGTGTATATTTAGTGGATACGGCGGGAGCATATTTACCGATGCAGGATCAGGTGTTTCCTGGAAAAGACCATGGAGGAAGATTGTTCACATATATGGCAAAAATGTCAGCGAGGGGAATTTCGCAAATATCCATTGTGTTAGGGCTTTGTGCTGCAGGAGGAAGTTTTATATCTAACCCCCCCGGGGGGGGGGGGGGCACAGGGAAGCTCTCTATATTTTAATTGATTTTAATCAAAGCATTGGCCGATGAGAATATAATAGTTAAAGGAAATGGGGCGATATTTCTAGGATCACCAGCTTTTGTAATTGATTTTGGTTGTGAAGAGGTAGTTTAATATAATTTTGAATGAAAGGTGAAAGCAGCCACAGGAGAAGTCGTCTCGAGTGAGTCTCTGGGAGGAGCGGATATTCATTGCCGGGTTTCAGGGGTGACAGATCATTTTGCGAACAATGAGATTGAAGCGTTCCAAATATGCAGAAATATATTAGAAAATGTGCCATTGAGACATATCGCTTCCTATTAAAAACATTTTTTTTAGCATAAAGGGAAGAATTTTGAATTAAAAGAGACCTCTTATGAGGTTCCTTTATTTCCGGTTGAAGAGTTGGATTATATCATGAGTCCTAACCTCAAAAAAATTGTGGACGTTACATATATTATCGCCCGAATCTTCGACGGAAGCAAATTTCTCGAATACAAAAAGAACTACGGGACAACTTTGGTGACTGGTTTCGCTAAGCTCTATGGTCAAGATGTAGGGATTCTTGCGAACAACGGAATGTTGATGGGCGAATCGGCTCAAAAAGGTGTAAATTTCATTGAAATTTGTTCAGAAGTTTGTTGATTTTCTTATTCAATATTTTTTTCTATTTTTCTTAAAAATTGTTATAGAGGAAAATCCCTATGATTTTCTTACAAAACACCACTGGCTTTCTGGTGGGTAAAAAATATGAGAACGAAGGGGCAGCCAAACATGCAGCCAAACTAGTCTCGGCCATTGCCACGACCTCAGTTCCAAAACTCACTTTAATTATTGGGGGCAGTTTCGGCCCTGGAAATTTCGTAATGTGCGGACGGTCTTTGGATCCTCGGTTCAATGAATTTTTATGACTGAAAATTCATTAATTATTAAGAATAGATTCCTTTTTATATGGCCATGGTCAAAGATTTCGGCGATGGGAGGCGAAATAGCAGCAAAGGTTTTGACCCAAGTAACAAAAATCGACAATTGACAAGATGGATTTCAAATTGAATTTGATTTTTAGGTGAAAAACGAAAGTCAAAAGATGAATATAGTTGAGGAAAAAAATTTTAAATCCAAAATTGAAGAGAAATATGAAAAAGAAGGCAGCGCGTATTATTCCTCGGCCAGATTATGGGATGATGGGATTATTATGCCATCACAAACAAGGATTGTCATGGGTTTAGCTTTGAATATCTGTTTGAACCCAGAAATTCAACCGACTAATTTCGGAGTTTTCAGAATGTAGTATTAGCATTTGGCGAAAAGAAATT